>Ga0134126_10000165_pt1 | contig 85704 bp, 71 predicted proteins | sample KB31752_FD_96881 | JGI IMG/M metagenome (GOLD analysis project Ga0134126, IMG submission 96881) | Terrestrial soil microbial communities with excess Nitrogen fertilizer from Kellogg Biological Station, Michigan, USA - KB3-175-2 | ecosystem: Environmental > Terrestrial > Soil > Unclassified ...
CGGCGATTACTGGAAGATCCCTCGTCCGAGCATCAGCCGCGACGGCAAATGGGTCATCTTCGACAGTGACTTCGGCCTCGGCAACCCCGTCTCCGATTATGCCGATGTCTATCTCGTTGCCGTCCAACCCACACAGTAAGAATCAGACCAGCAACTTATTCCTCGAGTGTTGATGTTCTCAGAGAAGCCATTTAACAGTCGCGGTAATGTCCCGGCGCGACCGCTTGCGAATGGTAGCGAGCTTCGCGTGGTCGTTATTTCGAATGCGCAGCCACACTTTATATGGCGATTGGCGGAAAGATTGCGAAACGAGGTGCCTGGAGGGATTGTCTGTGGAGTTGTTTACGTTCGTCCCGAAACAAAACCAGCGAACTTCGTGTGGACATCGGCCCGAACCGCCACAAAGCGCATCGGCGAGACATTCTTAGACTGGATGCATGGCTGCCCAGGGGCATCACGCCGACATTCGAATTTCACGGAAAACGATCTCGCACAGTGTGGATTGAGAGCAGGATGGCAGCTCACATCAGTTTGTCGGGTCAGTTTGAGCTTAGACTTCATAACCAGTTGCGCCGCGGATCTTTGCATCGCGCTTGGCGATCTGGACATTGATAAGTCAATTGGCCAGCTCTGTCGCCGAGGCGCAATCGTTGTAGCCGCCCCACAACATCATTTAGACCCAAATAGCCCAACTCTCGGCCAAGAGATTTCTCTCGATACCCTTCACATCAGGGAGAATTCGGTTGCGCGGATCTCTAGCCTTTCGCCTAAGATACCAGTCGAGCCATACGATACAACAACCAGCCTGCTACTCAAGACCAATCTCATCGCCACCGATTTAGCAACCGAAGCGGCCGCAAGAGTGCTGTTAGGCCGTTGCAACGGTTCTGACGATCGCAAAGCGGGCACGAGGGAAGATGCATTACCTCACATCTCGTATTGGCGACGCCGCAAATATCCCAACGTGAACCTGCGTCCGCTATCTCGATATGCGAGGCCTCGCTGGAGGTTGTGCCTCGCCCAAACATTGCTATTCCCCTATGTACTTGCCCGCAATTGGTACCGTCGATTACTTCGCCGGTTTCCTATTACGATACTCGTTCATCATCTCATTTCTGATGTTCCTCATAGACTTGGAATGCCGACCGACGCGTTATATCGCGAAATCGAGTTTCTCAAAAAACATTACCGAATTGTTTCTCTTTCGGAGGCTGTTGACCTGCTCAACTCCGGAACTGTGAGCGAGCCCACGGTAGTGCTGACCTTCGATGACGGATATCAAGAAAACTTCATCACCTTGCGGGCGGTGCTTGAGGTGACCGGGGTTCCGGTCTCGATGTTTGTGTGTACCGAGATCGTCAGCAGCCAAAGCCACTTTCTTCATGACGATCAGCCCTACGCAAAGTCAGATTTTCTTTCACTCAGTTGGGACCAAGTATCGTACTTGCATGCAGTAGGTGTAGAAATAGGAAGCCATACTCGCTCTCATTTTGACTGCGGTTCCTCCAATTCAACGGTTCTGGATGAAGAAATTACCGGCTCGAAGCACGATTTAGAGAAGCATCTTAAGGTTCCTGTGCGCTTCTTTGCCTTTCCCTTCGGCAAGCGGGACAATATTTCGACTGAGGCGACCAACATAGCTGCTGCTTGTTATAACTACCTCCTTTCGTCCTGTAACGGAGATAATTTTGCAAGTGCCGCCTTTAAAGATCGCCAGTTGATGAGAAAGAGCCTGCCCCACAATTGCTGGGAGCTCGAGCTCACAGTGCAGTCCGTCCTGGATCTGCGAGAAGAGATCAAACAAGCACTCAGTCCTAGGGTAAAACGAGTTCGTCGCAGCAGCGCAATCGCCGCAAGCCCGATGGATCAACAAACTACTACCCTTTAAGTTAAATCCATGCTGAACCACATTACCTTGATCCATGATCGGGACGCCGACGCTCTAAGCAGCGCTGGTGCTCGGCGGAGAGTACATGAGGAGGGCTCAGCAACTAATTGCCACTCGATTCTTAGAGGCACCTATTCCTTAGCCTATCTAGGGGTTCTCCTGTTTTCAATTGTTTATTTCGGCCGTCCGGAAGATTGGATTCCGGGCGCTGCCATGATTCCGTTTGCGAAACTTGCTGGAAGCTTAGCCATGCTGGGACTTATAGGAAGTCTCGCAAAACGATCCACCCTACATGTATCCAAGGAATTGCTGCTCCTTCTTCTACTATTTTGTCAACTTTGTCTGGTACTGCCGTTTTCAACTTGGAAAGGAGGAAGCTTTGAAATTGTTATCAATCAATTCTCTAAAATCGTAATGATCTCCTTTATTCTTGTACAGGCGACGAATACGTGGGCTCGTTTGCGTGCATTGATGTTCGTGCATGTTTCGGCAGTCTTAGTCATCACTGTTGTGTCGTCGTTTGGCGGGGCACACATCCAGACGGAGGGTCGCCTCGATGGAGCAATCGGAGGAATATTCGCAAATCCAAACGATCTCGCGCTGAATGTGGCTCTAGTGTCACCTTTCTGTGTATTCTTCCTAAGGACGTGCCGCAGTATCTTAGCGAGAACGGTTTGGTTAGCTGCGCTCGCTTCGATTGTATACACCGTAATTGCGACATACTCGCGGAGCGGATTTCTAAGCTTACTCGCTGCGGTGAGCGTGTCGTTGTGGTATTTCGGGCTCAAGCAGAGGCGCTATGCGCTTTCAATAGCAGTGATCCTCGTCGCGGCCGGTCTTTTCGCACTCGCGCCTGGAAGATTTGCTTCCCGAATGCACTCGATTGTTGATTCTTCTCTCGATGAAAACGGCTCTTATGAAAGCCGCCGCGAACTACTCAATCGCAGTATCGAGGCGGCCCTGAGACATCCTCTTGTGGGCCTCGGGCCTGGGCAATTCGCAGCCGTCGCCGGAGGGTGGCATGTCGCCCATAATAGTTACACCGAGCTCGCTGCAGAAGCCGGTGCTCCTGCACTTCTAATTTTTCTCCTTGTGTTGGGCTATACCTTCAGGCTCACAGGACAGATCATCGCCTGCAAATCGATAAGCTCTGAATACCAATTAGTAGCAGCAGCATTGCGAGCCAGCGTAGCTGCGTTTGTAGTTGCTGCCTTTTTTGCAAGCTACGAATATCAGTTTTTTCCGTATTTGTTGCTTGGCTATGTTAGCGCCTTGTGTAGCATCGTGATGAGGCAGCGGGGCCAGCTTCATGCTCCCGCTCCTAACACGCAGCAGATTTCTCGTGCTACACCTCCATACGTAGTCGCCACACAGCCCGAGTACTGATTCCTCACATTTAGCGTGCGGCCGCGCATTTTACAATTGATCGAAAGCTTTCACTGCGGAGGCTCCGAGTGGCAGGCGGTCCAACTCGCACGACTACTGCACGAGAACGGCCGTTACGAGGTCAATATAGCGTGCCTTGATCGACGAGGTGCGCTTCGAGCGGAATTAGATGATGTAGGAGAGGGCGAGATCCCAGAGTACCGTCTCACGAGTTTTTACGATAAGAATTGTCTGCTGCAGATGCGCCGTTTCGTCCGCTACCTACAGCGAACCAAGATCGCATTGGTACACGCTCACAGCTTTTACACCAACGTCTTCGGGATGGCTGCTGCCAGATGGGCCAATATACCCGTACGAGTGGCATCTCGCAGAGAGATGGCGTCAGCGTTGCGAAGCAAGCCGCAGCGGATGATCGAGCGATGCTCATTTGCAATCGCTAATGCAGTGATCGCAAATTGTGACTGCGTCGGCGCGGAGATCGTGGCCGAGGGAGTTAGTCAGTCTAAAGTCGTTATTGTGCATAACGGTTTGAATCTTGAAAGATTTCCTAAGACGTTGCATGGAGACCGTGAGTCTATTATTGAATCACTCGGAATCAGAGCCAACTCGTCATTGCGCATAATAACGCTTGTAGCGAATCTAAGAAGCACAGTCAAAGACCATGCCACTTTTATCAAGGCTGCTGCGCTTGTACGCTCTGCCGTTCCCGATGCGGCTTTCCTGATTGCCGGCGAAGGAGAACTCACGCCTTCAGTCCAAGCCTTGGCATCAGAGGCTGGGCTTGGAGATGGTATTTTCTTTTTGGGAAGGTGCGATGCAATCCCACAATTGCTGGCAATTTCCGACATATGCGTTCTAACTTCGAAAGCCGAGGGCTTTCCGAACGCAATTTTGGAATACATGGCAGCGTCGCGGCCTGTAGTAACAACGGATGCCGGCGGGGCAAGTGAGGCGGTCATCGATGGGAATACCGGATTCGTGGTTCCCGTCGCGAATGCTTCAATGTTAGCGGCTAGGGTTATTTATTTACTAAGAAATCCGACTGCAGCTGCGCGTATGGGCGAATTGGGCCGCTTACGGGTTGAACAAATGTTTTCAACGTCGGCTCAGCTTCAGAAGGTGGAACGACTATACGACAGTCTATTGGGAGAGGCCTCCACCCAAGCTGTTCACAGCCCGCTTGCCTCATTGAAGAGATACTGTTCTGCCGCACACCGGGCACGATGTCGCTGATACACAACGGCCTGCCGCTCACATTGGTAGATAGTAGTGAACAGTAACGCGCCATTTGAATCAGTACCATAGAATCAGCACCCTACGAGGTACTGTGAAAATCCTACAGCTCGGTCCTTATCCCCCGCCCCACGGAGGGGTTCAGACAAATCTCGTGGCGATTCATCGCCATCTTCATGCACGAGGAATCCCGTGTGCAGCCATAAATCTAACGCGGTACCGTCAAAAGAATGCTGAAGACGTTTACTATCCGAAGAGCGCGTGGGGAGTGCTTCACCTCCTGTTTCAACTCGATTATGACATTGCACATTTGCATGTGGGCGGGACTCTCTCGCTTAGGCTCCTCGCGTTGGGCATCGTATGCAGCCTACTTCCAGGAAAGAAAGTCGTCCTTACATTTCATTCCGGAGGGTATCCGTCTTCGCCTGCCGGCATAGTGCTTAGGCGTTCCAAGTTAAAAATGCTAGGACTTCGCCGCTTCGATCGCATTATCGCAGTGAACTCAGACATTGTGCGATTCTTTGCAAGGAGCGGTTTTCCGTTATCACGAATTCGCTTGATTCATCCTTATCCGCCTCTTAGGGTTTCCGAACAAACTGGCCTAACAACGAAGCTCGCCGCATTTTTCGAAGCGCACGATCCCGTATTACTGAGTGTTGGCGGATTGGAGCCGGAATACAACATTCCGATTCAGATTGACGCGCTAGGCAATCTACGCAAGAGTTTTCCGCGCGCCGGATTGGTCGTCATTGGCGGTGGCAGCTTGGAAGGCAACTTGAGAACAGCTTTGAAAGGCTACTCTTATTGCCATGATATTTTGCTTTGCGGTGATGTTCGCCACGAGGTGACGTTGCATGCCATCAAAAGGGCAGACGTGCTTTTACGGACAACCTCCTACGATGGTGATTCCATCGCGGTACGAGAAGCGTTGCAATTGGGCACTCCCGTCGTTGCTACCGACAACGGCATGCGTCCAGGTGCAGTGAAGTTGATCCCACAACTTAGCGTCGAGACGCTCACGACGGCGATCGAAGAATGCCTCCGCAATCCGACCACTTCGGCGCCAATGACTGAGAGCGCAGCGGAAACCAATCTTGTAGAAGTGTTGAACGTTTACAACGAACTTATAGCATGTCCGGCCTCTGAATCTGCATCTCCACTAGGCAAAGCCCTGAGCAACTCTCTGCCAGCAGATTTTAAAAAAGAATTCTAGGAAACGATCACGTGAAGATTCTCTGGGTGAAGGCGGGTGGCTTGGTTCCTCTCGATCTTGGGGGGAAGATTCGCAGCTTTCAGATGATGAAAGCTCTTTCACGAAAGCACGCAATCACCTTCTTTACATATTATCAACGCCATGATGGTGATCAGCACAAGGAACTAGAGAACATCTTTGACCGCGTGATCTGTTGTCCACTCTCAATACCTAATTCCGGTACTGCTCGAGAGCGCTTGCGATACGCAAAGAACCTGCTGACTTGGTCGCCTTATGCGCTCACCAAATACAAGAGCCGCCAGGTCGCGCGCCGACTGAAGAACTTGGTACTCACCGATACGTACGATATTCTCATTGCCGACTTCTGCGTTGGAGGAGTCAATTTCCCGTGGAAACTTCCGCATACAAAAATCTTGTTCACTCACAATGCCGAAGCAGAGATCTGGCGTCAACATTTCCTGGTAGCTGAGAATCCTCTCTGGAAGTTTGTTACCTGGCGCGAATGGAAAACTATGCTACAAAGGGAATCAGCCTATGCCCGCCGCGCTGATCATGTTTTCACGGTTTCGCAGAACGACACAGAATATTTTTCCCGTTTTGTCCCGGCGAACAAAGTTACCACCGTTCCTACCGGGGTAGATGCTGAGTACTTTCGCCCTACGCAGAAATCAGAAGCATTAGAATCAGTCGTTTTTACAGGCGCGATGGATTGGAAGCCTAATGAGGATGCCGTCCTTTACTTTTGCGCCGAGATCCTTCCTCGCATCAGAACAAAATTGCCGAGTCTGACATTTTGGATTGTTGGGCGAAATCCATCGGAACGCGTTAGGCGGCTGGCCACGCAAGATTCACGAATCCGAGTTACGGGTAGAGTTGACGATGTACGACCCTATCTCCATCAAGCAGTGGTCTGCGCGGTGCCGTTGCGAATAGGCAGCGGCACCAGAATGAAAATTTTCGAGGCTATGGCTTGTGGTAAAGCCGTGGTTTCTTCCTCTCTAGGCGCTCAGGGCCTTCCAATAAAAGATGGCTGCAATATCGTGCTCGCAGATCGTCCTGAAGAGTTTGCTGCCAAGGTCATTGAGCTGTGCCAAAGTGAGGCAAAGAGAGCCGAGATCGGCACGCAGGCCAGAGCGCTCGTAGCCGAGAAATATACTTGGGATACGATTGGAGAGCAGATAAGTGCTCTACTTCACAGGATCCATCACAATAAGTTAGCGATACAGACGACTGGCGGACATTTACATTTTCCATCCGCACTGTCGCCAGAGCGTGACGCGCCTTAGAGCGTCACTCGGCCTATCTGCTTGTCATTCCGATATAACTGTGCCGGCCTCTCCAACAATGTCGCGCCAACAACCATTTTCCAGACTCTGGTCCAGAATGTGCCAAATGAGTTGGAATGAGATTCGCACCCGAGCCGATCAGGTGCTCGCACAACGCCTCGACGCTGTCCGGTACAAGATGGGGGTTTCCGCATTGGCTGCAACTAGGACGCCTGTTCTGGGAACGCGAGGGCGTTTCTTCTTCGACACTTCAGAAATCACTGAGCGAATAGACACGATTCGGGTTACTCTGAGAGACGAACTAGACGAGGTCATCGAGCGCGCTAATCGGATATGTGAACACCGTTTTGATCTCCTCGGATATGCGAATGTCAATTATGGAAGAGCTATCGATTGGAGCTTGGACGCGCTCCACGGTAAACGTGCGCCACAAAAACCATGGTTCCAGATTCGCTACTTGAGTTTCGACGAAGTGGGGGATGTCAAAGTCACCTGGGAACTAAACCGCCATCAGCATCTTGTCGTATTGGCAAGAGCGTATCTCTTCACAGGCGACGAAAGATATATTCGCGAACTGTTGGCCCAATGGTACGATTGGCGCACACATAATCCTTATCCGGCCGGTATTAACTGGGCCAGCAGCCTGGAGGTGGCTTTTCGCAGTTTATCGTGGCTCTGGATACGACATCTACTCTCTACAACTTCGAGTGTGCCGGGTGGTTTTTGGGCGGACTTGGAAGCAGGTCTGGCGCTGCATGCGCGGCACATCCGCCGATTTCTTTCTACTTACTTCTCGCCCAATACACATTTATTGGGAGAGGCAGTAGCCCTTTTCTTCTTGGGTACTCTGTGCCATCACGGCAAAGCTGGAGAGTGGGCGTCTTGCGGCTGGCAGATTATTCTTCGGGAAGCCGAGCGTCAGGTTAACAGCGATGGAATGCACTTTGAGCAATCAACTTACTATCACGTATACGCCCTTGACTTCTTCCTGCATGCAAGGATTTTGGCTGCACGTAACGGTATAGCTATTCCTGCGCATCTGGACGCAGTGCTGAAAAGAATGCTCCGTGTACTCAGCGCGCTCGGGGACTCTGGCGTACCACCCCGTTTCGGCGATGATGATGGTGGACGAGTCTTTGATCCTCGACGCAATCGTCCTACAGACTTGCTGGATCCTCTTTCCGTCGGTGCAACCCTTTTCCGCAGAGAGGATTTCGCCACGATCGAGCCTTTAGTGACCGAAGAAGCCATCTGGCTCATGGGTCCAGATGCTGCGGAATCTACCAGGTCCTTTTCTGTGCCTGCGGTAGCTCCTTTAGGTAATTTTCCAAGTAGTGGTATCTACATAGCAGCAACGTCCTCGCCGGTGTTACAGAGAATGGTCATAGATGCAGGCCCTCTCGGCTCTGGAAAGGCAGGACATGGTCACGCTGATGCACTGTCGATTCATTTCAGTGCGGAGAATCGAGAATGGCTGGTAGATCCTGGTGCTTTCTCTTATGTCGGACCCGACAATCAAAGGGATAGGTTTCGGGGAACGGCGGCTCACAATACTCTGGAGATCGATGGCCTAAGCCAAGCCGAGCCCGATGGAATATTTGCATGGCGGTCGCTCCCAAAGGTGCGTGTTAAACGCTGGATAAGAGGCAAGTGCTTCCATTTCTTTTCTGCCGAGCATGACGGATATTCGCGATTGCCTGAACCAATCGTTCATCAGCGCTTCATTTTGCAGGCTGTTCCCTCATTGTGGTTGATTCGCGACCGAGCTGAGGGCATCGGCGTACATGACTTCGCGATCAACTGGCATTTCGCTCCGCAGATTAGCGTTACGCTCGCGGAGACCTGTGTAATGGCGAGAGATAATGAAGGCCATCAGCTTACGATTCTTCTGAGTAATCGTCACTGGGGCTGCGCGCTCGTTCAAGGGTGGACCTCATACGCTTACGGGCATAAAGAACCAGGGCATATTCTGCGGCTTACCCAACGAGCTGCCGCTCCAGTCGACTGCGCAGTTGCGCTGCTCTATCACAAGAGCGACGCAAACGATGTCGGCACTTTCGAAACTGTGAATACCGAGTGCGATCGCGTTCAGATGTACCGTCGCAGTCAAAATGGCTCGTACGAGGAAATCATGTTCGGAACTGGCGGGCAAGCCTGGGAGGTGCAAAGGTATGGAAGTGATGCGGAGCTTTTGTATCTCTGTGCCAGTAGTATCGAGAATCGAGAACGACTCATTCTCGTCGGTGCGCATTACCTCCAGATTGATGGCGAGACAGTATACACTGACGGCGACCACTTTCCCTCCACTTTTGAGTATTGCTGCACAAGAGGCGACGAAGAACTCACATTACGCCCAGATGCTCAGTTTACAGTTGAACCGCTGCGCACACTGTTTGCAGAAATGCGAGCCGTTGGGCTCCCTGAATTAGCTTCTGTCCACGCCTGAGAAACACCCATGTGCGGTATTTGCGGCATTCTTCGTTTTGATCGGCACGAGCCTGTCGATGGTCTAGTCCTGCACTCGATGAATGCACGTATAGCTCACCGCGGCCCCGACGATTCCGGGTGTTATTTAGACGGAAATCTCGGCTTGGGAATGCGGCGACTCAGTATCATCGACCTGCAAACAGGCCACCAGCCTCTTAGCAATGAGGAACAGTCGCTCCATATTGTATTCAATGGAGAAATCTACAATCATCGACAATTAAGGGAATTCCTGGAAAGGCGCGGCTATCGCTACCGCACTCAGAGCGACACAGAGACCATCCTTCACCTATACGAAGAAGTTGGAATCGAATGCGTCTCTCATTTGCGCGGCATGTTTGCATTTGCGATTTGGGATGCTGATAAGCGTGTACTGCTCCTGGCCAGAGATCGATTTGGTATAAAACCACTATATTATGCGCGCACCAACCGCCAGTTAATATTTGCATCGGAGATCAAAGCATTACTTGCCCATCCGGATCTTACGCCTGAGCTCAATTACTCATCGCTGCCTGAATACTTGAGCTTCGGCTATCTATCACACTCCCAAACATTATTTGACGGTATCGTACAAGTTCAGCCCGGACATGTGCTTCAGGCTACAGAAGACGGAATGATCACCACGAGCTGTTATTGGCAGTTAAGACATACTCCAGAATCGGAATGTAAACCTGAGCGATACTATGTGGATACTTATCGTAGCTTTCTTGAAGAGGCTGTCCGCATTCATCTGATCAGCGATGTCCCTGTAGGTATGTTCCTGAGTGGGGGTCTGGATTCCAGTGCGGTTGCCGCCATTATGACGAAGCTGCGCGGTGGTCCGATTGCAACATTTTCCGTCGGATACGATGAGAAAGAGCATAGTGAATTGTCCTATGCAGAACTCGCTGCAAAACATATTGGGGCCGCCCACCACGAAGTACGCGTCAGTAAAGATGCATTCTTTGGTGCTCTACCGAAGGTTATTTGGCATGAAGACGAGCCACTGGCGTGGCCATCCAGCGTGTCTTTGTACTTTGTCGCGCAACTCGCTCAACAGTATGTAAAAGTGGTATTAACTGGCGAAGGCAGCGATGAGACATTAGCGGGGTATACACGTTACGCATTTACAGTTGCAAACGCGCAGTGGGATCGAGTTTACCGGGCGGCACTTCCGGCCAGTGTTCGCGCTACAATACGAGCCGGATTATTGAGCTGCGAATGGATACCCCGTAGCTTGCAGCGCAAGCTACACCACACATTCCTTGCACGTGACGGAAGTTCGTGGCCTTCTTTCTACTTCGATAATTTCTATTCTGGCTTTTCAGAGAGCGAACAGCAACATCTGCTGCTAGATAAAAGCACATATGTTCCAGGATCTTGTTACAGGTCGGCAATCGAGCTGTTGGAGGCATCATCGGGCGACCTTTTGCATAAGCTCCTCTTCACTGATATCAAGACGTATCTCGTTGAGCTCTTGATGAAACAAGACAATGTAAGTATGGCTGCCTCCGTGGAGAGTCGAGTCCCATTCCTCGACCATCCGTTGGCAGAATTCGCAATGTCCATCCCGTCGCAATACAACGTTCGAGGGCTCGCGGGCAAAAACATACTGAAGGCGGCTGTCTCGGATCTCTTGCCGCCATCAATCATAAACCGCCGCAAGATGGGATTTCCCACGCCTTGGCGAGCTTGGCTGGATGGCCCAGCTATGGACTACGTCCAACAGGTGCTCGGCGAGCCTCGAACTGTTTGCCGCAAGCTGTTCAATCCTGATCCGATCCGACAGATGCTCGCTGAGCATCGTTCCCGGCGCCATGATCATGCCGATCGCATCTGGAGGCTTCTGAACCTGGAACTATGGCAACGAATCTTTCTTGACCGAGACGCCCTCGGCACAGTTGCTTCATCTTCAATTCCCACTCACGATGACCTCTTGCAATTCAACACCGTCTGCTCCTAGAGCCAGCCATCTGGGCCCGAGATTTCTATATCAGGATCCCAAGAGGTTGGGAACTGCGCAAATAGAAAGGTCCGAACACAACCACCTGCAGAATCGAGGCTGGCAAGGATCTATTAGCCGGGCTTTCGCGGTAACTTTCATGTGCTCCGGGCTGCTGTTAGTGCTTGTGACGTTCACTCCGATGGTATCGTGGTGGAACAAACTACTGACTGGAAACATTCGCAATGGATCCGGAGAAGAGTTGATAGTATTGGGAGCCGCCCCTCCGGAGTATGGCATTCTCCCAGAGAGCTCGTACCTACGGAGCGCATTTGCAGTAAAGCTTTATCATCAACATAAGTTTCGCGAGATCATAATCGTTGGTGGAGATCACACGGCCCTCTCAATGGCAGACTTTCTTGAGTCGCAGGGGATTCCAAGAGAAATATTACGAGTCGAGACTCGATCAGCCAGTACTCGGGAAAACGCGCTCTACGTCAGACCCTTCCTCGATGCAAGCAGTGGCCCGCCAGTAGTACTGACCAGCGACTTCCATATGTTTCGTACGCAAAGGGTATTTCGTCGACTCGGAATGAAGATTTTATCTTACCCGGTTCCTGACGCTGACAGAAAAGCCTCCCGTTGGTGGAGCCGGTGGTCAGCATTCATTGATGTAAGCACAGAAACTAGCAAAATCGCTTATTACTTCCTGCGTGGCTGGATCTAAACACTTCCAGACTTTCGAAAGTGCTCAACCCACAATACATCACTCACTCTTCCACGCGGGTAGCCAAAGCTGTTGAATTTGTGTCTGCACAGCTACTTGATGATAGTGATACCCGCAAGTCTTGCCGCCTAGACGACTTCGGAAGGGATCAGATCGCAAGCCTCCGAGTGTCGGAAGTAAGCCGGTCGACTGCGATGAAGAGCGGTCTTTCAGCAGCGATTTTCCAGGTGCTGGCAGCTGCAGATTCATTTCTTCGGGTAGGCAGAAATGTTGCCTTTGCACTCCTTCATACAGACGAAGTTCCAGACTACCCACTGACGTCTAGTGAAGCGTGCGTCTTATCTTCTCGCGTCTCCAAACGAACAAGAGATAGATTCGCCTTAGGACGCGCTGCCGCCCATCTTGCTCTCGAGCATCTTGGGATCGAACGATCTTTTCCTATCCTGCGTGGTCAAGATGGAGAGCCACTCTGGCCGGCGGGCGTGGCGGGATCCATCTCCCATTGTGACCCATGGACAGTTGCTGTGGCCGCGACCGGTCCAGGTCGTTTCACGCTCGGCATCGATCTGGAAAGCATCGTTAAGGTGAGTGAATTCGATATTAGCCAATTGCTCTGCTCTGAAAAGGAGATCGATTGGGTCAAGGCCGGGGATGACTCCGAAAGGCGCCTTGCGCTCCTCTTCTCTGCAAAGGAAGCCACGTATAAAGCTTTCTATCCACTTTGTCATCGCTATATCGACTTCAAGGAGGTCACGCTGTCGCCGCATGTGAAGGAAGAGTCTTTCAGAGGCGAGCTTATTACTCCTATAAACGTATATTTGCCGGCCGGAGCCTCGTTTCAAGTCAGATGTCGATGCTATGGAGACCTTGTGTTTAGCTATATAGATCATGTAATAGGCTAGATCTTATAATGGCTTCAGCACTTTACATAACGATCCACTTACAGATTTAAACCCCCAGGGGAGGCGTGCTTTATGTCGTCGTATACTTCGTTACAGTCGTCCATCGATTACTCGCAGTCAGTTCAGCAGATCCACCCAGCATTTGAAAACCCATATGAAACAACTGCTGGCAATGGCACCGAATCTCTTTTCGTGCCGCAGCTTGTCGCACTGCAGTCCGCTCTTGCACCGGACCGTATAGCGCTCGCTCAAGGAAATGATTTTATCACCTACAAGAACTTAGACGACAAAGCAACCATGCTGGCCAAACATTTACAGTTACTTGGTGTCGGCCCCAATGTGGTTGTGGGTCTGTTCGTCAGCCGTTCTCTAGCGATGGTAGTGGGAGCTCTTGCGATTCTAAAAGCTGGTGGGGCATACCTGCCGCTGGACCCAAGCTATCCCGCAGAAAGACTGACATTTGCCCTGAGAGACGCATCGGTTCCAGTGATCGTTACTGGCGAATGCATGCTCGACCGTCTGCCTTATCAACCGAAGCACTCTATTGTCATAGATCCGAATGGACATCTTCTTGGCAAGGATGATTCGCATGAATTTGTCCGTCCTAGCATCAAAGAAGAGGACCTTGCCTATGTTATCTATACTTCGGGCTCAACTGGCCAGCCCAAAGGCGTCGAGATAACGCACCGTGGACTTCGGAATCTTGTATCGTGGCATCGCCGGGCATTCAAAGTTACTGCCGAGGATCGAGCTAGCCAATTGGCAGCACTAGGATTTGACGCAGCAGTATGGGAAGTGTGGCCATATCTCGCTGCTGGCGCGAGCATTCACCTTGCGACAGGTCTGGCCTTGAACGAACCTGCTGAAGTCCGAGATTGGCTTCTCTCGCAGGGCATTACCATCACTTTTCTTCCTACGCCCTTAGCGGAACGAGTTGTGGCCCTTGAGTGGCCGACTAAGGCGGCGCTCCGCGTAATGCTCACTGGAGCAGACACACTTCACCACTATCCTTCAAGAAAGCTCAAATTCCAGTTCGTGAATAACTATGGCCCAACGGAGGGTACGGTAGTAGCTACTTCCGGCATCGTCCCACCCAATCCTCATGATACGCATAATCTTCCCAGTATCGGACGCCCGATCGACAATGTGCAGATTTACATTCTTGACGAGCACATGCGAGAAGTCCCATTCGGCGAGGCGGGAGAAATTTGTATAGGAGGTGTAGGACTGGCCCGAGGTTATCGCAATCGGCCCGATCTAACTGGTGAGAGGTTTGTTGCGAATCCCTTCGATTCTGAATCGGGATCGCGTCTGTACAAAACCGGCGACTTAGGACGCTTCCTACCGAACGGCGAGATCGTGTTTCTTGGTCGAATCGACGAGCAACTCAAGATTCGTGGATATCGAATTGAGCCAGCGGAAGTCGTAAAGGTTCTGGATGAACATCCCTCTGTATGTGCTAGCGCTGTCGTAGGGCAAGAGCTTGATGATGGTAACAAACGTTTAGTTGCATACTTCGTTCCGGCTTCGGACAGACAGCCTACGCATACAGAATTATGCAACTTCATCGCCGGTCGGCTGCCTGAATACATGGTTCCCGCAGCTTTTGTGATGCTGGATGCTTTACCTCTAAACAGTAGCGGTAAGGTTGATCGTGCTTCCCTTCCCCTTCCGACAACCGATAATATGCTGCGCGATGGCAAATTCGTAGCCCCTCGAGGCCCCATAGAGGAGCGCGTAGCAGCCACACTTGCAGCTCTCCTCGACTTGGGCCAAGTAAGCGTCGAGGATAACTTCTTTCTTCTTGGTGGCCACTCGCTGCTGGGGACCCAGCTGATCGCGAGGCTGCGAGACGCCTTTGGCGTAGAGATCAGTTTGAGAAGTCTGTTCGATGCTCCAACGGTTGCGCACCTTTCACGCGTGGTTGAGTCCTTAATCATGGCCAAGATCGAGGCCATGAGCGACGATGATGCGCAGCGCCTTGTTGATGGGAGTGCGCAGACAGCGGCGTAGGAGAGAGATAATGACAGCTTTTGCCCAACCTATGCTCCCTACCCTATTGCAAAACCACCGTTCACTCAGCCTCTATCACTTACTGGACCCCGAAGTCCTCGCAAATCCCTATCCCCTCTTTCATCGACTTCGCACTCAGGATCCGGTCCACTGGGACCCATTTTTGCACGCTTGGGTAGTGACAAAGTATAACGATGTGGTCACCGTCCTCTATCACTACTCTGCGGCGCGCACGCCCACTCCCCAGCAGCTAACCGACATTGGTCTCGCATCGTTGAATCCAATTGCGCAGGTCATGGTAAAACAGATGCTCTTCCTCGACCCGCCCGCGCATACCCGCATCCGTAGCTTAGCTTCGCACGCCTTTACTCCTCAGCGAGTCGAGGTTCTGAGGGAGCACATTCGTGAAATCACCAATTCGCTCCTGGACAACGTACAAGGTCAAGGACACATGGATGTCATCGCGGATTTGGCAGAACCTCTACCTTGTATTGTTACGGCGGAAATGCTCGGCGTGCCAGTTGAAGACTACCCGCAACTGAAAGCGTGGTCACAAGACTTCGCAGAAATGCTTGGTAACTTCCAGCACAACCCGGACCGCGCATCCAAGGTTTTGAAGAGTACGCTTGACATGGCGGACTATTTTCGGGCGGCCATTCGCGAACAGCGGTTGCATCCTCGAGAGGGCCTCGTTAGTTCGCTACTGAATGCAGAGATTAATGGGGATAGATTCACCGAGGAAGAAGTCATCGCGAATTGCATAGTAACAATGGTAGGCGGGCAAGAAACTACTACGAATCTAATAGGAAATGGAGTGCTCACGCTCCTTCGCAATCCTGATCAACTTGATAAATTGCGATCTGATCCGTCTCTGATTCCTTCCGCCGTCGAGGAGATGCTACGGTATGAAAGCCCCAGTCAACACACTGCCCGGCTCGCTCCTGAAGACACAACTCTTGGCGGAAAAAGAATTGCAAAGCGTCAGGCTGTAATCGCGGTAATGGCGGCGGGGAACCGGGACCCGGAGAGGTTTCCCGATCCCGACCGTTTCGACATTGCGCGAAACAACAATCGCCACCTTGCATTCGGATGGGCAGCGCACTTCTGCTTCGGTGCGGCCCTGGCGCGGATTGAAGGCCAGACTGCATTTGAGTTGATGATACAGCGTCTTCCCAAGTGGAAATTGCAACCCGATCCACTCGTCTGGCGAACCAATCTCGGATTGAGAGGCTTGACTAAGCTGCCCATCCGCTTTGAGCCACGGCCTATGCAAGATGAGCCTCAGGTAATTTGAATTGAAGGAATCGAATGGAACTGATTTCCGACACCCACGTTCGCAAAATTCGAGCCTTCTCTGAGCCCAAGCGCAGACTGCTTGAAAAGTATCTTCGAGAAGGAGCGGCACAGAGCTTTCGCGGGGCTTCGGCTATAGATCCGCGACCGGCTGGCGAGCCTGCTCCTCTCTCTTTGTCGCAGGAGCAGGTGTTGCTTCGAGAAGAGTTGGTACCTGGAATTCCAGCTCTATACAACGAGTCGGTCACAATCTACCGATTTGGTCAGTTAGACTTCGAGGCACTGAAGCGAAGCCTGACCGAAGTTATTCGTCGACATGAAATTTGGCGCACCACTTATGTCGACTCCAGTAGCGGCAAACTCCAAGTCGTCCATCCTGTGCCGGAACACATGCGTCTGCCGCTCCTAGATCAGCGAGCAGTCCCTGCAGATCGCCGAGCGGCAGATACTGTACATCTTCTTTCCGGAGACGCGTGCAGCAAGCTAGACATGGAACGCGGTCCCCTCGTATCTGCGCACCTGGCGCGATTTGATGAAGAAGAATTTCGACTGTACTTGATCGTGCACCAGAGCGTTCTCGACGGCGTCTCTGTTTATCAGGTTCTGCTTACTGAATTAGCTGCCCTATATAACGCATACTCACAAAACAAGCCATCACCGCTTCCTGAGCTCCCAATCCAGTTCGCGGATTATGCTTACTGGCAGCGAAATCAGCTTGGCGGAGAAGCTCTCGCCCGGCAGATGGAATATTGGAGAGAGCAGCTTTGCGGCGAATTGCCAGTATTGCGCTGGCCAGCGCGGCGGCCGCGACCTTCCCAGCAATTATTTCGTGGCGCCATTGAACCGTTTGCGTTCTCCAAAAGTCTTACTGAGTCCTTGAAAGCCCTGGCTCAACGTGCAGGTAGTACGCTCTTCGTAAGTTTGCTTTCAGCATTTGCTGTGTTGCTTCACAGCTATACGTGCCAAAGCGAGTTGATGATCGGAACTGTATCACCTTCAGGCCGCAAGCGTTCGGAAGTGCAAAAACTGATGGGGTATTTCCTGAACCCAGTGCCGCTGCGCTTTCATCTCGATTCTGTCTCTACTTTTCTTGATCTTTTCATTCATGTGCAGAACGTCCTTGGCGGCGCTATGAGCCACGACGATATTCCATTCGAACACTTGGTGAAAGAATTGGGCTTGAACACTGACGTAAGCCGCAACCCTTGTTTCACGGTTGCAGCCTCTCTTGAGCCGCCGCTGGCTAACGTTGGACCTGAGTGGAATCTTACTCCAATGGATGTTAACTCTGGTGGAGCAAGATGGGATCTGTATTTTGTCTGGGATGACCGACCGACCGGAATGATTGGACGCGTTCAGTACAACCCCGACCTATTTGAACCGGAAGAAGTCACATCCATGATCGCAGATTTTCGGTACATGCTCGAGATAATGATCGAGGATCCAACTCAAAAGATTTGCGACCTTAACTTGGACAGGTTCGCTGGTTACACTGACTCTTTCTAGAACTTCGGCTTCAATCAGAACAACCAGAGTGATAAGCACAAGGCAGGCGTAGGTGCGGCATGAATCTTTCCGAGAGCAGACGAAAGATATTTCATAAACTAATGAACGGCGCGGGCGTAAACGGCCTCAAGCAATCGTCTACTATTGCGCCTCGGCCGCTGGACAAACCGATTCCTCTTTCCTTTCAACAATTACAAGTTTGGTTACATGGGCAAACGGCAAAACTGCCCTTCTACAACGAGAACATAACCTTTTATCACTCCGGGCCACTTGATCCGACGGTTTTGGCGCAAAGTCTGTGTGAACTGGTGCGACGACATGAGATTTATCGAACAACTTTCGACATTTGGAATGGCGAGTCCGTACAAATTGTGAATCCTGCTCCCGCAGTGTTCCCGCTCGAAGTGGCGGATCTGAGAGATTTACCGAAGCCAAAATGCTTGGCCGAAGCAATTCGTTTGGCGACAACCAATGCGAGGCGTTCCTTCGACTTACGAACTGGACCACTGCTTCGTGCATTGCTTGTTTCGATTGATGATGAAGATTACCGACTCTACATGACCTTTCATCAACTCGTTTTTGACGGAGTCACGGCCCACCGAGTATTTCTTCCAGAACTCGCTGCCTTGTACGAGGCATTTTCTTGTGGAAGAACTTCAGCGCTTCCAGAGCCTTCCATTCAATATGGTGATTTTGCTTATTGGCAACGTAGCAGGCCGATGCCGGAGATCTGGTCGGAGCATGAGGCATTCTGGCGAAGCCAACTCTCTGGAGAATTGCCTCTGTTAAATTTGCCAACTGATCACCCAAGACCGTCCATAGAAACTCATAGGGGAGAAACTCTTCCTCTTACTTTTCCAAGTGAGTTAGCAGAATCATTACGGACCTTTAGCCGAAGTGAAGGTGCTTCTCTCTATGTAATTCTTCTTGCAGCATTCGCAACTTTGTTCGAGCGATATACAGGGCAAGAGGACATCATCGTCGGAGGCCTAAGCGCCGGTCGGAATCGAACAGAAACCGAGTCGCTAGCCGGATTTTTCGTCAATGCCCTTGCTTTGCGCATCGATCTTTCGGGTAACCCGACATTTCGAGAGTTGCTGGCACGTGTTCGATCGGTTGTTCTCGATGCTCTGTCACATGAAGAGCTTCCCTTCGCCGAAGTCGTCAAGCAGATCCAGCAGAGACCTGATTCAACTCGACATCCACTCTTCCAAGTTATGTTTTCACAACAGCCGCGGAATTCAGAAAGCCCGAAAGGGTGGGATTGGGTAATCGAGGAAGTCTCCAACGGCGGCTCAAAGATGGATTTATTCGTGATCGCCGACTGCAGCCATGGTATTCGAGCCTCCGTCACATACAATCCAGATCTTTTTGAGTCTTCGTCGATTGTTCGGATGGTGGGGCATTGGCAAACGCTCATGGCAAGCGCTGTCACGAACCCAGATCTCACTATTCGGGAACTCTCTATTCTTAGTTCCGCAGAACTGGGTGAGGTGTTAAGTGACTGGAACGATACTTTCGCTGATTACCCCAAAGAGACATGTCTGCACCAACTCGTTGAGGCTCAGGCCGCACGAACTCCTGAAGCTATCGCAGTGAAATTTGGCGCAAGGCAACTCTCGTACCGACAGCTCAACGACCGAGCCAATCAGCTGGCGCGTCACTTAAGAAAACTTGGCGTCGGCCCCGACGCTCTCGTAGGGATCTCGATTGAGCGCTCACTTGACATGGTAATAGCACTATTGGGTGTGCTCAAGGCAGGCGGTGCTTATGTTCCCCTTGACTCAACTTATCCGAAAGACCGCCTGTCGTTCATGGTGGAAGACTCCGGCTTGAAGGTCCTTGTGACAGAGGAATCACTGGTGCAGATTTGGGCCGGGCACCGGGTTGAGATAGTGTTAATCGATCGAGAGTGGGATGAAATGCGCCAATATGATACTGAAAACCTGGTGAACACGGTCGAACCAACAAACTTAGTATATGTCATCTACACTTCTGGCTCAACTGGCCGACCCAAAGGAGTTCAGCTTTGCCATCGTAATCTCGTCAACTTGTTAACGTCGATGAGCTGCCGGCCCGGACTCACATCTACGGATTCTTTTCTTGCCATAACTACAATTAGTTTTGATATTGCTGCCCTCGAACTCTATTTGCCTCTTGTGACAGGGGCTTGCTGTGTGATTGCAAGCCGGGAAGCGGCAGCCGACGTTACGGAACTGCGGAACTTGCTTCAAGAACACGATATCACGGTGATGCAAGCAACTCCATCTACTTGGCGCCTCCTGGTTGATTCGGGTTGGACTGGAAAAGCAGATCTCAGAATCCTATGCGGTGGCGAAGCAATGAGTCGCGATCTAGCACATGAGTTGCTTGCTCGATCAGGTGAAGTTTGGAACATGTATGGCCCGACCGAAACCTGTGTGTGGTCGGCTATCTATCCGGTTACGTCCGCGAGGCCGATACTAATCGGTCGTCCCATCCTAAATACACAGATGTACATTCTCGACCGCAATTTGCAGCCTCTTCCGATTGGAATACCCGGTGAACTTTACATCGCCGGCGATGGTCTAGCGAGAGGATACCTCAATCGGCCTGAATTGGATGCTGAGAGGTTCATTTCTCACTCTTTCGGTCATGGTTCGAGCGTGCGACTTTACCGAACCGGCGATCGCGCTCGCTACCACGAAGACGGCAATATCGAATGTCTTGGGAGGATCGATACCCAAGTAAAGTTGAGGGGATTTCGTATTGAATTGGGCGAAGTTGAATCGGTGTTGCGTGAGCATCCAGCAGTTCGGGAGACCTGCGTTATGGTACGTGAAGACCTTCCGACAGACGCGCGATTAACAGCGTACGTGATTACCAACGAAGAGACCAGGTTGGATGACATCCGCAGATTTCTTAAAGAGAAGTTACCGAAATATATGATCCCGCGACTTGTGGCGCTGAATAGATTTCCGCTGACTCCTAACGGCAAGCTAGATCGTCGGGCTCTTCCCTCGCTCGAGGAGTCAGCTCTCATGGAAGACATCACTTCCGACGAAGTGCTCGATCCGCTTGAGCAGGTTCTGGCAGATATTTGGACGGATGCTCTTAACGTCGACCATGTAAGCCTCTACGACAATTTCTTTGATCTGGGAGGTCACTCGCTGTTAGCCACTCAAGTCGTTGCGCGGATACAGAAGGTTTTCGGCGTAAGCCTCAAACAGAGAGAACTTGCGTTTCAAACGCTCGGGCAGATCGCGGCTAGCTGTAGAGAACGAGTGTGCTTCGGTGCGACCGTTTAGACGAACAATCCCCTTTTTCTTCGGGCCAGCCGGTAAATCGCTGTTCGGCTGCTACCACGAGCCTCAAAGCACACGAACGCGCAAATGTTCGATCGTGATTTGCCAACCAGCAGGTCATGAGTATGTGAATTCTCATCGCGCCCTTCGAGAGCTGGCTGGGCGGCTTTGCGACGCTGGTTTTCCTGTTCTTCGCTTCGATTACTACGGATGCGGAGACTCTTCGGGCGAGGCGGAAGACGCCGCCATCTCACAATGGCTGGATGATATTTCAGTAGCGCTCAAGGAAGTAAGGCACCGGACGGGGATCGATCAAGTCTGTATCGTAGGTCTCAGATTAGGCGGAACGCTGGCACTAATGAGCAGCATGCAGCACCGAGAGATTGAAAGCCTAGTGCTCTGGGATCCGATCATAAACGGAAAAGCCTATCTTAACGAGCTTCAATTGTTGCAGAAGGAGATGTTACGGTGCCGTCCCAAACCGAGATACAGAGCGAAACCGCAAGACTATACCGAAGTGGTTGGTTTTCCGTTCCCGAATCTGCTTTGTGAGCAACTCCAGGCTCTCGATTTACTTGCAATGGACGCGAGGCCAGTACAGAACATACTCATGTTGCAGAGCTCTCCGGCTCCTTTGGGCAACACTCTAGGAAGACGTCTAAGTCAAAGTCAAGCTCGCTTAGAACATAAAGAGGTCCAGGCTCCTCCGGTTTGGCAGCCTACGTCCGACGGGAGCCTACAAGTCCCTTACGCAGCTCTGCAAACAGCCGTTTCGTGGATTTCCAACAAATACTCATGAAAGAGCAAGCCGTTCTCTTTGGCGAAAGCAATCCGCTGGTTGGTGTCGTCGCCGATCCAGCAGCGGAGAACGATCGGCCCAGACCCGCTGTCATTCTTCTGAATCCGGGAATTGTGCACCGAGTGGGGCCAGGCCGCATCTATGTGAAAATTGCACGCGCCTTAGCTGCTGCCGGCTTTGTCGTGCTGCGGTTCGATTTTGCAGGGATCGGTGATAGTGCTGTGCGCTGCGACAAAGTCCCATTCCCCACGAGCGCAATTCAGGAGGCGCAAGCGGCCATGGACTTTCTTCATACGACAAGAGGCATTGCTGATTTCATCCTAATGGGTGGATGCTCGGGGGCTACGGTCTCACTTGATGTGGCCTGTCACGACCGACGCGTGATCGGCTCGGTTTTGATGAATTTTCCGGTTTTCGACGAAGAAGACGAGGATAACAATCCCCAATTCCACAACCGGAATGCGGCTCACTATTACTGGAATATTGCACTCTTCAATCTGAAAAGCTGGCACAAGTTATTGACAGGAAAGGCAAGTTATGGACAGTTGATTCGGACTTTAGCTTTTCAAGTCAAACAACGAATCCGTCCACACCGGCAGCCAAGTCAGGAAGCGATTACACTGCGAGCGAAGCTCAAGTCCTTGTCGGAGCGCAGTGTTCCAATTCACTTTATTTACTCCGAAAGCGATCGCCGGCTAGATGATTTGCGCGATGCGCTTGGAAGCGAATTCAAGAGACTATGCGCGCCCAGGAAAGCGAGATTGAGCGTAATTCCCCGAGCGGACCATACGTTCAGTTCGCTTCATGATCATGCCCTATTGCTTCCCATACTTTTGGAGCAAGTCAGCGTCATCATCGAGGGCGAAGCCCGAAATAAGGCCGAGGCGCCAGTACTTCCAGGGACCGATACAGTGTCGTCTGTGAACCTCGGCGACATCGTTGCCACACCGTAACTCTGCAATACAACCTTGGCGTCGGCTGACCAGTCTGGGGGCACTGATGCCTGCTAGATCTCTCGGGATCAAAATAAGTTTACGCAATCAAATCTTTAATAGGTGATTTATGGCCTGCATTGATAATCCTTTAGTGTTTGAAATTTCAACGCAACGCTCGCATCGCGCGAACGGAGTGCAAAACCCGCTGCCTTTCGAGCTCTTGTCATCAGAACGCACCTTTTACAATCGATATCCTTGGTCGTTGAATGTGTACCCGAGGGTTCAGGAAGCGATCGGACATCTTCGCCGCGAATTAAATAGCTTCACTGAAGCAAGAGAACCATGGCAGTTATCCGAGATGATGATTAATGTCTTTCTGCTTTCCTCTGCTATCGCCAATGAACTGGATGATTACTTGGCCGGCAAACGCTACGATTTCTCCAACGCGGCGAGACTTCCGTTTGGCGGGTTGGCGGTAACCGTTGCGGATAAGACGGTAGAACGAATGCGAAAAGTCCGTGAGCGTTACCTGGCAAGCTTAAACCAGTGGCGAGAACAATGGAGTAATATCTGTGACGAGTATCTCCAGAGGTTTCTCCGCGACTCCTTACCTAGCCAGGCATCTTTAGAGACATACCGAAACCGGCTTCTTACTGCACTGGAAGTTAAGTTTCCGGAGCGATTTAAGAGGCGCCGGCTCAAGAATCCGGCATTCTTTCACGGTCGCGATCTGACTCCCTTTGACGTGCTGAAACTCGGAGATAAGTTTATAGAGCAATTCCCAGAGCGAGATCGACGAATCGTGCTCGTAGGGCTTCGTACGGCGGGGTCTTACTTTGCTCCTTTGCTCCGTGCTTACCTGAAAAATCAGGGCTACAAAGACATAGATGTTGTGACTATACGACCTCGAAGTGTGCTCGGCTGGGGCGAAAGAGAGCATCTTGCGCGTTCTGCGAGAGAAAAGAGGATAGCCGTCATCCTTGACGAGTCGCCGATTGGAGGAGGGACGACGGCAGGAGTAGTAAAGAATTTGCGAAGAATGGGCTATCCCGAGGAGAGCATTGTAGCCCTCTTACCTGTCCATCGCCTCTATCGTGAATGGAAAAAAGGCTGGAATGCTCATAATATTACGACAACCCACATCGTAACACTCAATCCAGAGGAATGGCACCAACATAAGTCGCTGGCACCAGAACCTACACAGAAAGTTCTCAGCGAATACTTTATTGCGCGTGGCTACAGATCCGCAGCGGTGATTAGCAGCGTGAGAGCAGACCGCTTTAATGCATACCTGCAGTCTTGTTCTGACGAAAAGTATCACACCCGATTCAAACGGATCCACGAGGTCTCATTGCAGAAGGCGGATGGAGAAGTCGAGACGCGCTATGTACTTGCAAAGAGCGTCGGTTGGGGATGGCTTAGTTACCATGCTTTCCTGGCCGCAGAACGTCTATCACGCTTTGTGCCGCCCGTGCTCGGCCTGCGAAACGGCTTTCTCTTTACCGAGTGGCGGCCAGAGGCGGAGACGATCGATCCCGCAAAATTGAACGGTCAATTGGGTGATATTGCCTCTTACATTGCAGCCAGAGCAAGCGTTATGGCTCTGAGTGACGATCCCACGCGGGACTTGCTGCTTCAAAAGCAACATAGGGGTAGCAATGAATTATTGAACATGTTGGGACGAGCATATTCGTCTCGAACAGTACGGGCGCTGCTGCGTCCCAGAATACAACGCACGCTAGCCCGCCGAGTCTGTCCTCGCCCAACCTTTATCGACGCCAAGATGCATCCGGTGGAATGGATTGCCGGGCCTGCGTCAATTCTGAAAACGGACTTTGAACATCATGGAATGGGAAAGGTAGAGCTCGAAGTTACCGATCCGGCTTACGATCTTGCTGATGTAATTCTGCACTTCAAGCTCCCGAAAGTAGAAGAGGAAAAACTCATCAACACATACGTTGAACAGTCCGGAGACACGACTGTACGCGAGAGACTTTTCTTGAATAAGCTACTTGCCGGTGGGCTCGCGATGATGCAAGCGACAGCAAATATCAAGGACCTACGCCTGCTCCACAAAATTCAGGAATCCAATCAGCAATATCTTGATGCTTCTAATTTCTTAATGGTGCACACGATGCGGCTCTGCGCGGAGTGGTGCTTACGGCCAAAGAAACTGGCTTGGCAAGGTGCTATGGTGGTGTTGGACATCGATGGCGTGCTGGACACTCCTGTTTTCGGATTCCCTTCCACTAGTGCAGCTGGAATTCGCGCGATCTCGCTGCTTCATTCTCACAATTACGTAGTAGCTCTCAACACTGCTCGATGCGCATCTGAGCTGAAAGAGTATTGTCGAACTTATGGATTCGTTGGCGGAGTAGGAGAATATGGAAGTGTGCTGTGGGATGAGGTCGCTCAGCAAGAACGAGTCCTGGCCGGCAGCGAAGCTCTTGCTCAATTGGAAACCTTGAGGAAAGCGCTTCAAAAATTACCGGGTGTCTTTCTCAACGAGGATTATCGCTATTCGATTCGCGCGTATACATTCGGAAGTGAACAAACGGCTCCACTTCCTATATTGCAGATCAGGAACTTGATGGCCAATCTAAAGCTCGATAAGTTGCGGGTCCACCAAACCGGAATCGACACCGCCATCATCGCTACAGAGGTCGACAAAGGCACGGGCCTGATCGAACTAGTCGCGAGAGCAGGGGTGAGGGATTCCGATGTAATCGCCATTGGGGATTCGGATCCAGACTTGGCCATGTTTCGCGTTGCTGGTCGGTCCTTCGCTCCGAGCCACATCTGGTGTCGTACTGATGCCGAGAAGCTCGGATGCAGGATTGCAAAGACGCCCTATCAATCAGGCTTCCTTGAATCCGTGTGGGCGATTGTTCATAGCGATGGAAAACGCTGCGAACACTGCCGGACTTGCGATAGTCTGCGACCATCGGATGATCTGATTTTTTCCCTTCTCCAAGCCGCCGATCAAAAGAGAACTAAGTTGCTGGCAAAAGCAATTCTTGATCCTCTTGCCTGGCGGGCTATCGCATAAACTCCGCTACATCTCGTTCGTCTTTTTGTTGATCCTGCCACATCGACATAAATCCAGAGCAGCCACCGATACCAAAGTAGCACGATGCTTCGTCGAGTTCTACAAGCAGCTAGCGCCATTCTTTTCGGCAATGTGATGACTCGAATTGGTGGCCTGATCACGGTTCCTCTTTTCTTGAGGTACTGGTCGACCGCCCGCTATGGCGAATATCTGGCGCTCTTTGCTGCTGTTGCCTACTTATCCAGCTTAGATATTGGACTCCAAGGCGCTGCCGTGAATCGCCTAACACAGGCGTATGCTCGCGAAGACTTGGGTGAGTACAAGATAGTCCAGCATACGGCGCTAGTCTTCTTTCTTTCGCTCGCGTCGGTTGCCACCATTGTAGCAGTCTCAATAGCATGGACTTTGCCAATCTCTCGCTGGTTGGGATTGAGTCTCACACCACCCGCGACAACTACTGTCGTTGTTGTTCTTCTCGCAATCAACCTGACGTGGTCCATGCCTGTGCAACTGCTTGTAGCAACTCACCAGACCACAGGCAATATGGCGCGAACACAGTGGATAAGAAATATTCAGCAAATGGTAGTAGTGGCTCTCACCGCCCTGGCATTAATGTTGGGAGCAGGCATGAAGGCTATTGCTCTCTTGCAAGTGCTAGTCGTGGCTCTACTGGCAACCTTCATTCTTATCGAAATCCGCTGGCGAGTTCCCGAATTGTCGCCCGGCTTGAGGCTGGCAAGCCTATCTGTCCTGAAGGAATTATCTAAACCCGGTCTTCTCTTTGCGCTGATTATGGTAGGCAACCTCATCGCTTATGAAGGAAGCGTCCTTCTTACCTCGGCGCTCTTGGGCGGAATCGCGGTTGCGGTGCTGTCAGTATCAAAATCGCTGGCCGATGTCATTCGTCTAGGCTTATACAGCGTGACCCTAGCTCTCTGTCCAGACTACGCCCGAATGGAAAGCCTTGGCGCACTCGAACAGCTACGCAGAACTCACCGTATAACGGTTGCAGCAACTGCGACGGTGACTCTCGCGATCGTTTCTACATTGTGGTATGAAGGCGCGCAATTCATTAGATGGTGGACGCGGGGCCGGATGGAACCTGATCCGATGCTATTGAGGCTCTTCCTGGTACTCGTCGCGTTCCAGACTTCATGGGCTGCAAGCTCGACCGTCGCCAGAGCCAGTAACCGACACCATGCGCAAGCAATCGGCTACTTCTTTGCAGCGACCTTGGGAATTTCCTTGGTTGCAGTACTGCTCAAGCCTCTCGGAACATGGGCTGTGCCACTGGGATTGACTCTTGGCGAGGCAGTTTGTTGTTACCACTTTGTAATCAAGGAAAGCTGTCGAATTGTCGGAGAACCCTACGCTAAGTTTGCGGTGCGCTTTTGGTTTGGGTTTGCTGTCGTCAGCCTCAGCGCGCTGGCAGTCGGATGGACCATTCACATGATGCCATTGCCGATGCTGATGCGCTGGGCAGCGTTGGGCATATGTAGCTTCGCAGTTGTCGGAATCCTGGGCTGGATGTTGTGGTTGACTCCAGAGGATCGTGCACTGCTGCTACCAAAGCTTCAACGCCCATTCGCCACCTCAGAGGCCAGAGCTTAAGAGCATTGCCTCTCTCCAAAAGCATAAATCAGGCAGAGCATAGCTCGACGATTCGCCATTTCGAAGTTAGTTGCCGATGACTCAAAAGCTTAAATACTCTGGTACACAGCTCCCTCCGGCTAATGTCGGTTTCGCCATTTCGCTTTCTTGGCTGATCCTAGCGACGATCGGCCGGGACTTTGATCTTCCCTAAGACTTTTCCCAGAACAGATCGTGAGGACAATCTACATGAAACGCGCACTCTCAATTCTTTCACCGCTGCTCTTTCTTTTGTATCCAATCAGTCTACTTGCCCAACTGGCCGAACCCACGCCGCCCGTCAATGTCATTATCGATTCCGACATGGCCGAAAACGATGACGATGTGGGTGATCAGGCAGTCTTATGGGCATTGCAGAACCGAGGCGAAGTCAACGTACTTGCAGTGATTGCTGATTCTGCAAACGATTATAGCGCCCCGGCGATGCACGCCATTGCAACATATTACGGACACGGGGACGTTCCCATCGGCGCACATAAAGGCAATACGCCTACATTGGAAGCTTCAAATACAAGTCCTTATGCCCAGCAGATTACGAACCAGTTTGGCACTCCAGGAGATACACGCTTTAATTATCCTGACGCCGTGACTGTATACCGCCAGGCGCTCGCAAACGCGCCTGATCAGAGTGTGTATATCATCAATAATGGCTACTTTCAGCCTATGCGTGATTTGCTGCAGAGCCCTCCTGACAGTATTAGCCCGCTCAGCGGCATCGAGCTTGTCAGGCAAAAGGTGCGCCGTTTTGTGTGCTCAGCCGGAGTGTTTCCGTCAGGAAGCGAGCACAACTTCCGCGTCGATGCCGATGCGGCAAGTTATGTTTTCGCGAACTGGCCAGGCGAGATTGTCTCGGTCGGATCAGAAGTCGGCGGAGATGTACTTACCGGGCCTTCGCCTTCATCCGATCCGAACACAGATCCGGTCAAAGCTGCTTACACTTATTTCGACGCCTTCTACGGCCGCACTGGTACGGCTATGTTCGCTTGGGGACAAGTAGCAACTTTGTATGCTGTGCGCGGGGGGCTTGGAACGAACTTTACGATTGGCGGCTACAACGGTCAGACCACCGTGCTGGATAATAGCTCATCGAACCCGGGCTACAACTCCTGGTCGTCAACCCCCAGCGTCGGACATTCGTATTTGGAGAAGCAGATCTCTGCTGCCCAAATGTCTGCGATTCTCAATCCGCTGCTACAGAGTTCGTCCAATATGCCGATTTTGCGCAACATCTCGCCTTCATCTGTGGTGGCGGGCAGTCCTGCATCTACGATCACATTGAACGGCACTAATTTTTTCAACGACTCTCAGGTCGCAATCAATGGAAGCACGCGCACGACGACCTTTGTGAGTGGCACACAGCTCAACGTTCAGCTCAACAGCAACGACGTTGGTCAGCCGGGAAGTCAACCACTCGCCGTCGTTAACTCAAGCGAAGGAAACTGGACCTCCAACAAGATCAATCTGTCGATTGTGAACGCTGTTCCGTCGCTCTCAAGTATCTCGCCGTCCAGCGTTGTGGCTGGCGGTTCGGGCTTCACTCTCACGGCGAATGGTAACGGTTTTGTTAGCGGGTCGGTGATACAAGTAAATGGTGCCAGCCGAGCTTCTAATTTTGTTAGCGGTTCTCAGCTCACAACCATGATGTCAGCTTCCGATATAGCGGCAGGAGGATATCTTTCGATAACGGTGGCGACACCCGCTCCTGGTGGTGGAACGTCGGCATCTGTTACTCTGACCGTCAATAACCCAGTCCCGGCAATCTCAAACGTTTCGCCGAGTCTGGTAATCGCGACCAGCAGCAACTATACGCTTACGATCAGCGGCGGCGGATTTAATCAATCGTCGATCGTGAACGTCGATGGTAGGCCAGTATCGACTACACTTGTGAGCCCGACCCAGCTTACGGCTCAGGTGCCGAATAATGACCTGCTCCTCGGGCAGCATTCGATTACCGTATCTAATCCAGCTCCGGGAGGTGGTAAATCTAATGCGGTCACTGTGACGACTCTACTGTAAGCTGAAGTCTCCGCGCGGTCTGCGACTAATAAAACGTTCTCGAGCCTTTCGGCGAGCAGCGGATAAAGCGATGGAGGTTAGGGCATACTAGCATTGTCGGATAGATAAATCACTTAGATAAGATATTGATAGCCAGCCGCATAGGCTGGCTTTCTTGTTTTGCAAACGACCTGCCACATGAAGATCATGGTTTCCTTCTCATCTTTTTGTCACATGTCAAGCAATCGAAGCAGCAGCTTTCCATGGGCAAGACTTGCCACCGCATAGGTCCAGGCTAAGCGGGTGCCGGGACATCAGCAGCTCGCATTTCTGACGTGAAGCATCTCCGCAGTAGGATCCTGCGTTCCTAATACGCGAGAAATCGGCAGGTTAGCGCGCTTCATAGCTTGCCTTTTCGTGAATCTCGAAAGCCGCGGCGGTTCAGCAGTCGCATGGTTGCAAACCTACAAGAAAACAGTCATCCGGTGCTTCCTGTAGTAGTTCTTGGAGGAGGTCTGGTGACCGGCACGTCAGTGGCCCGAATTTTCAATAGAGCGGGATTTAAGACTTACAACCTTGAGACAGTTCCGGAACTCTCAAGCTACTCTCGTTATTATCATCCTCTCAGAGGCAAAGCAAAGATCGAGGCTACCCCGGAGCACCTCGCCGGGTTTCTCGCCGCGACGGAGCTGGACCGAGCGTTTCTGATCGCTTGCTCGGATAACTGGATGAGCGCTGTTGCAACCTTGCCGGAAGCTCTTCGCGTTCGCTTCCTCACCTGTGTTCCTCCTCAACACGCAATAGAGACTCTGCTAAATAAATGGCGATTTGCACAGATCCTGTCGCATCTCAACATTCCGCGCCCACAAACCAGGCTCACAGATTCCATGGAAGATTTGGAAGCACTGGACCCATGCGAGTTTGCGACTGCATTCCTAAAGCCGCTCAGTTCCCTGGACTTTGTTCGGGCACACGGCGTAAAAGCACTCATCTTTCCGAGCAAGGGCGCGGCAATTCAGCACGCACGAAAGTTCGGCTTTCCGATCATGCTTCAGGAGTTTATTTCGGGTCCTCCGACGGCACATTACTTCATAGATGGATTCGTTGATCGAAACGGAAGAACTCGCGCCCGATTTACAAGGCAACGAATAAGGATGTATCCGCCACTCTTCGGAAACAGCACCTGGACGGTTAGCGTTCCTTCCGAGCCCCTGCTGCCGGCTGCAGAGTCCCTGGATGTTCTTTTCCGACATCTCAAATACCGAGGCATTTTTAACGCGGAATTCAAGTTCGACGAACGCGACGGGCAGTTCAAATTACTGGAAATAAATGTGCGGCCGTGGATATACGTGGAGTTCGCGGCGCGCGCAGGCGTCAACGTCTGCCTGATGGCGTACCGCGACGCATTGGAGTTGCCTGTTGAAACCGTAGGCAATTTTGAGCTGGGTAGGCAGTGCGTCGATGTGCTTCAGGATTTTCGGGCTTTCCGCGACCAACCGAAGGCAGACCGTGAAAGCGTCTGGTCATGGATTCGATTCCTACTTCAGGCCGATAAAATAGCCTTTCGGTGGACGGATCCCGGCGTAGCAATCGCTTCGCTCATGCAAGTAGCGAGACGCCGGTTGCTCAGACAAGTTCGGCTCTGGGCCGGCAAATCGAACTGCGCGCAACATGGAACAGCCAGCCCAGACCTGCACCCTCCAAGCGAATCGCAGTCCAGGTGGCGAAGAGTGTCATAACGGTGAGCTTCGCCAACGCGTCCCGCTGCTCTGAAAAGTCCCTCGGAGCTTGCAAATTGGGGACACTTTTTCAGACCACGTCGCTCCGCACGCCAACTAGAATTCTTGATCGTCCATGATGACAGGCAATCAGCTTGCTTGTGCGACCCTTGAGCGTTTAGGCGTCAAGCACATCTTCGGATTACCAGGTTCACAAAACCTTGGCTTCTTTGAAGCTCTGCGTGCCTCGCGAATTCGCACCATACTCACGAGCAGCGAGACGGGAGCAGGCTTCGCCGCGAACGGATACTATCGCGCCTCTGGCAGAGTTGGTGTGTTCACAACTATTCCCGGCCCGGGATTTATGCTTGCTCTCACGCCTCTGGCCGAGGCTCGTGATGATTCAGCGGCGGTCCTCTATCTGGTATCCGCTCCGGCAGAGCGCCGCACATTTGCTCTTCAATCGGTTGATCAGCTCGCAATCGCGGCTCCTGTAGTGAAACGAATTTTCCTGGTTGAACGAGCGGCCGAACTTGCCTCTGTTATCGCCGACGCTTACAACCTTACTCTCGGAGGAGAACCGGGACCGGTAATGGTCCAAATAGCAAAATCGGTTTGGAGCGAAAGCGTCGAAGATGATCAGGGTTCCACCGGCACAACAGCAAGAATCAAATCTTTGGCGAATTCAACTGAGATAGAGACTCTGCTCAATCTGCTGATTCCATCGCAACGCCCGGTGATTTATGCGGGCCAGGGCTGCAATGATGCTCCCATTGCTCTCATCAGACTGGCGGAACGGCTGGGTGCTCCGGTGGTCACGACCCGTTCTGCGCGGGGAGTCATCCCTATGGACCACCGGCTTGCTCTGGCGTTTGATTTCAACAGCAGCGGCGCACACAAGTTTAATGAGCTGCTGCATGCCAGCGATTTAGCTCTTGTTCTGGGCTGCAAGTTAGGTCACAACGGATCTGCGGGATTCAGCCTCGACTTCCCTCGTCAAAAACTGGTGCACATCGACTCTTCGGCCGAAGTCCTCGGAGCAAACTACCCCTGCAGAATGCAAATCCAGGCGGATGTGCCTGCAATGTTGGAGCAGCTCATCGAGAACCTCACGCGTATTCCTGAGCGATCGCGCTGGGTCGACTCGCTCATTGCCAAGTTTCAAAAATGGGAGAGGGCTGAAGCTGGAGAACAAACAATCGAGCCAGTGCTTTCGGGCACAACATCGAAAACCATGGCCAGCTTCTTTCGGGTCCTTCGCAACACGCTTCCCTCAGACGCTTGCGTCGTAACAGACAGCGGGACTCATCAGGTACTCACAACGCGGCATTTCAAATCCATGATTCCTCGGGGACTGATCATTCCCGCCGACTTTCAATCGATGGGATTCGGATTACCTGCTGCTATCGGCGCAAAGTTCGCTCTTGGCCATCGCCCCGTGATTGCCATTATCGGCGATGGCAGTATTGGGATGTGCGGCATGGAGTTGCTCACAATCGCACGCGAGAAATTGCGCTTATTGGTCGTCGTCTTCAATGATGGGGCTTTGGGCCAGATTCGGCAGCAGCAACTTGCACAATTTGGACACGCTCACGCGACCCTACTTCGCTGCCTCTCGCTGCAATCACTGGCCGAAGCAACCGGTGTTAAGTATTTCTGTCTGCAGGGAGATGCGGAAGGCATTTTGCGTCAGGCGTTTGAAACAGATGGGCCGGCACTGCTGGAAGTAGTCATTCGCGACTCCGCGGAGATGAAAATAAGTGCGATGAAAGGACGCGTGCGCGCGGAGGTTCGATCGAAGCTGAACGATTCTGCGCGCTTGTGGCTTAGAAACCGCCGGAAAGCAATGAAAGTTGCTCGCAAATCATCGGAAGACGACTAGCTTTCATCGATCCGGATTCCTGAAAGGGGCGCGTTAGGGTTTCAGCCTGGGGGAACTGGGAAATACTAGCGCGCACGACTTTCTCAAGCGTTTTTGTTTCTTGAGATCGTCATTGAACAGCCTGGCAGGAGAGAGAGGAACAAGACGCGTTGACATTTATGGTTAAGAAGTTCTCCCAAGCTTGCACTGCCTGATATGTGTCCAACACGCCAAACCCATATTGGGTCTGCGGAATCGGCTGAGCGTGAGAGAGTGTCTGGGCCGCAGTGCTTTGGTTAAGCAGATCGATATTTGCAAGATCTGCGCTCGCCATCAGCGCCACTGTTCCTGAAGCGAAAGGCGCGCTAAACGAGGTACCCCATCCAACTGCGTAAGTTCCGTATGGATAGGTCGTAAGCACAGCCTCTCCCGGTGCTGAAATCCAGACGGGAGGAGTGCCGTAGTTTGAGAACCAGGAAGGAGTATTGTTGTTCGAGGTCGAGGCCACATCAATCACGTTCGGCAGCCCCGAGGGGTAAACGATCGTCATCGATCCATCGTTCCCGGCCGAGGCCACGCAGATCACGTTCTTACTGGTGGCATAAGTGATGGCAGTCGCGAGCTCGACGGACGGGGTAGTGAACTCAAAACTCATGTTAATTACTTTTGCATTGTGATTTACCGCATAGTAAATCGCGCGCAAAACATCCGATACGTACCCTGTACCGTCAGCATTGAACGATTTCAACGGCATCAGCGACGCATTTGGGGCCACAAGGTGAACGATGCCCGCAGTCATCGTTCCATGTCCAAATGCTGAATACTGCGCCCCGTCGATCACTCCAGCAGTTGATTGGTTCACCACACCTGAGGAGCCGGCAGTTTGTCCGGAGCCGTCTATCACGCCTGCCGTCGATTGAGTGACGTCGCCCATCTCCGAACCACCCTGCGTGTTGTGGGTGAAGTCGTAACCATCCACAAGATGTGGAGCAAGAATCGAATTATTCGGATCAACTCCCGTGTCGATCAACGCAACTGTTGTTCCCGCACCGGCAACATTAAATGAAGACTGCGTAAACGAACTCCGAACGATTTGGTTAGGCGTTTGAACCACATAGCCTTGCCATACAGTCGCGCCATAGTAAACCACTGGGACCTGGTCGTATACATACCATGGCATGGTGTCGGAGGGCGCCGGAGGAGTGTTCCCTGTCTGGTCCGGCTCTGCATCAGCTATTCCATTGCTCGCCAATAATTGCGCCAGAAATGCCGGAGAGCTGAGCAGTCCGGAGGTTTGAATAACGAAAAGCTGCCCGTTTGGATCGCCGATGGCTTGAACAACTTGGCATCCGAGAAGAGAACAAGTGAAATTCAGCCCGGGCAGCCCCTGCGTATCGCGAACAATGAACCGTATAGGAGAAGAGATTTTGCTGCCGACCAACTGCGCGTCCAGCGCGATAGACGGCATGGGTCTTCCAGCAGACGACTCGGGTGTTAGCACGAGAAAGCACAACGAAAATGCCCAGACAGCAGCTTTCACCAAATATGGACCCTAACCTCGATCTGTCGCTTTCATACCTAAACATCTCCCACGGGGAACAGGGCGGTCTCGGGTAGCGAGCAATTTGGCTCGCAGAATTCAGCAGCTATGCAGGTTCCGTTGTCGAACACTCGCCCATCCCGGCACTCGCCTTGCGTTTCTTTCCGAATGATTGAGTGTCTGCCCGGAGCTGCGTAACCATAATGGGCAGGTGCACGGGATGTCGACGATCGATAGACAGCTCGAGCTTAAGTTCGTTGTTTGCATCAAACTCAAGTCGGAATTCGCCATTGTCGTTGCTTAATGTCCTGACAACATTTCGTCCGCGCTCGATTAAGCAAACGGGAACACCGGTTAAAGGATGGCCAGGTCTCGCACTGTCCAGCATCTGACCAACTACTCGCCAACGCTGCGAATTGCCTTGCCGCTCGAACTCCATGTCCACATACACTGAACCGATTCTGTAGAGGACTTGGCGATCGCTGACGAATGAACTTCGCGCGCCGGCAGGCAGCGGTTGGGCCATACTGTCAAACAAGATCTCCAGCGGATTACGCCTGTCGCCGTCCTTTTCGATAGCAATCGAGGCATTTACGGTCAAAACGACTTGGGCGGGAGACATAAGTGAGCGCTCCTGAAGCCCAACAAACGCAGTGCGGCGGCGCGACTCCGCCACCGTGCGCGGTGGCTGTAGCGAGAGTAGATGCTCAACGACCAATCTTCGGTTGTGTGTCCCAAAGGCATTTTGCAGCGCAAAGCTCAAGCTGATCTAACGGAAAGAGACGCTAGAAATAAAGAAGTGGGGCCTACGAGCCCCGAATCGCGTCCCAGGCGAGATTGCTGCTGGACTGGTTGAGAGCGATTACGAAATTGAAACCGAAAAAGGTTACAGGAAAGTGAGTCAAACCGCGCGACAATCGAAGACTCACCGTTTATTTGCCTCTGGATCAGCATGTAGGGGTAAGCTTTTGGAAGCAAAGAGAAACAGCAACAGAAATGCGCTGACGGCAAATCAGCATATGGATTTTTTCCAAAACGGTAACAAGACCGGTAACATTTTTCTTTTTTTGACCCATTTCTCGCGATTGTCATACGATGTTCGCAGTGCTGGAGATTTTTTCCAATTTCCGATGTTCATGTGGATGGCCGCGTTGCTATGATGTTCGCCTATTCATAACATAACTGTTACGATGAGCGTAGAAAAGCAGACGCACCTGCGTTCCAAGTTGGAAGAGCTCCGGCAAGAGCGCGAACGCCTGCGTCACGAGGTTGAAGATCGACTGAAGAAGATCGAGGAGATCGACAACGTCATACGGAAATTCCTCAAGCTGAAGCACAACACGATCACCGAAGGAAGAGCCAGGCGCGCACAAAAGAAGAAGTAAGGTACAGCGCATCCAGATTTTATTCAGATCCCGCAGCCATCACCCTGCATTTGGTCGCTTCAAGAATGGGCATCAAGCGAACCGCTGCCAGCCGCAAGTTTCGATTCGGGAATCGCTTGATCAGCATCCGCTGCCCAAATTCCCACGCCTTATGCACGTGTTCTTTGCAGACGATCACCTGCGTGCGCGGTCCCTGGCGGGATACGAGTTCCAGAAGGTAAAAGCCTGCCGATCGGCAGAGAGGGTCGTCATCGTACTTCCGGTAAGAGCATGGACGCTGTGACGCCTTCGGGCTCATCGGCTAAAGATGATGAGTATTGCGATGCACCGGGCGCGAACATTGTAGCCCGGCAAATTTGCGCTGGGCGATTCGCGAGCCTCCTGGGTGGCCTTGTTCAATCGCGTGGATCCAGGAATCGTGCGGAAGAAGATGCTATTGGTTGAATCGCATGTAGCGCATCCCATCCTTCCTCCTAAAATCCCTGCGGGCGGTACTAAGAGCAAATTGACTCAAAGAAGCGAAGACGAGCGCTCTTGGGTAGGAGCTTGAGGCCTTTGGGAATGCCTTTGTGGGATTCGTGGTACAGGTGGCTGTGGTGCCATTTTGAAAAGGCTTCTTCGGTTTCCCAATACGTGAGGAGCCAAATCTCCGCGGGGAGCTCGCGCGGACTGATCACTTCCATGCGAATGATCCGGGCTCGCCGTCGACCAGGTGCGGACGATTCCTGAACGCTTCTCTTACCTCTTCGGTCTTGTCGTTGGCGATGGTGAATTGACTGATGGCTATAAACATTGCCCGTCCTCAGCAGGTTAGGCGATCAGCCGATTTGCTACTTTGACTCCATCGCCGATGCATTCCGCGTAGCCGTCGGCGCCGAGGCGTTCGCACAGATCCATGCTCGCAGCTCTGCCTGCAATAAGGATCTTCACAGCGCCGCAACCGGGATTTTCTCTGATCGCTTTGATAAGTGTCTCCAGCGAGCGCACGTTCTTCGCGACGGTGACCGACACCGCAACCACGCCGGGTTTCTCCTGGCAGATGAAGCGAAGGACGCTGGAGGTGGGTGTGTCCTGACCGGCGTACTCAACCTTCCACCCTTCGAGGGTCATGAGATCGGCGAACATCTTCATGCCTATGCAGTGGCGCTCGTCTTCTACGCAAAACGCGAGCAGACACAACTCGCGTTGCGCGCCTTGCGGCACCAGATGACGGAACAGTTCCGCCATTACGATCTCGGTGGCTGCTGTGCAGTAGTGTTCGTGGACCACGGTGAAGTTTGCCGAGCTGCCAGAGCCGTCCGATTTCCTGCTGCACCGGCGTAATGATGTGCCGGTAGATATTTTTGACGCTCGTGCCTTTCGACGATTCCTTCAACACGATGTTCGACGCCTGAGTTCGATCGAATCGAAGCAGAGCGTTCAGATACGCATTCGCCTGCTGCGAGTAAGGCCGGTCAGGACCAATTTGGGAAGGCAGATCGGTGGGCAGGCCGGGAAGAGCGTCGATTCCCGCCTGCAGATATTCCGCCACAATGGAAAACTGCTGCTTTGATAACTTCCTCTTGAGAGCCGAACTCAGGTGCTGAAGATTGTCTGCCAAATGAGAGACATCGATTCCGCGGCTGTGGAGCAATATCTTCGCCCACCCACAATAATCGACGAACTGCCCGATGGATTCCGCGTCAAGCGCGGAGAGCAGAAATTCCAAATGGAATTCCGCATCTTCGAGGCACCTCGCCCATCCACGCGGTCCATAACGCTGCAGATTGGTTAGGATTTGTAATGGCCCTCCACTGCGGCGATCGCGATCAGCTGCAGGTTCTCGGAAATTATCTCCGCTGCCCTGCGGATTGAAGGCGGCCTGGGTGAAGCGGAACGCGTTGCGATAATACGCGGTCTGAACCATTCCGAGCAGGATTAGTTTCCATACTCGCACTTCGTTATTCCACTATCGTTCTACGCTCAGCCGGTAGTCAGCAAAGGATTTTCGTGGATGGCACGAAGGAAAGACGGCGGAGCAAGTGCGAGGGTCGTCATCACGTCAATCCAGGATCCGACTGGTTCTGAATTCCAGAGAGGCTCGATTTTCGGCTAGTTTGGGAACACTTGGCCGACTTTGGCGCATCGTACTTCTTGATCCGAACAAGTTCAGAGCAGGAGAGGCACTCGTGGAAGCCGGGGATCATCTCGTCATTTGCGGGTACGACGGCATTCTCAATCACTATCGCATCGACGCAGGAAGGCTGCGTTTTCGATGCATTACCGAGGATAAAGCCGGCAAATGGCGAACGCTGTCAGATGGAGACGTGCTCATGCACCTTATGCTGAAAACGCGCGTGGCTGAGTGGCTCTACGCCAGGCATGGACTCAAATCGGGAGCATTGCTGAAGGTCGCAGCGTAGGACGAGGGATCAACGACGCACCGGCTTGCGACGGGGCTCTCAAGCTCCCGCTTGCTGTGCTGACGGTCCAACGATGGATTCAACACATCGCAAGAGCGACTCCGGATCGGGATAGATCAGATGGTGTCCGGTCGCCATCTCCGGGCCGAAGCGGCACAATTCCAAAATGGGAGTTCGAGGACAAAGAACCTTGCCATTTCCCGCGATGAATTGCTTGGCATCCTTCTTCAACGAGTGGCAAACAATAATGAGTTGAAATGTTCGCCGCCTGCAGGCACCTCGCATGTCTCTTACGTTGGCAATGGTCTCAACGTGATATCCGGCGGCTTCGAGCAGAAGCTGCCGAGTATGCCCGATAGTGTCATTCGAGCAAATTGAGAGTACTGCCGGGCGCGTGGTGGATGAACTGGTTTTCACTCTTGGTCGAAGTGGTTCTCTTCGTCAAGCACCATATCAGCAAGCTGAAGTATGTGATTGCTGGCTTCGGTGTTTTTGTCGGCGGGATGGGACGATGGAGGAACACCGCTCTGCAGGTGTCTCGCAAGCACCGCTTCGTCGACCCAAAGTCCCTTGCCAGTGCCCTTGTTCATCGGCCGTTTTGTCCGTGTCGCCATCTGGGTACACGTCCGCTGTGGCAGATGAGATGCTGAACCAGCAACTCAGGTTGGATATGAATTCTGACGGAACCAAACAGCGGACCACCGATGCTGTGCCACGATGGCCTTTTTATCCAACCACGCCTGTCGAACTGACATCGCACTGAGTAAAGCTTTTCGAGAGTGCTAGTTACAGGAGGTATCCGCGAGATGCGTGAATCGGAGAACCCGCACGAGAAGTGCGGAAATATCAAGGATTTCGGAGTAGTTCCAGATCCTCTGATCGAGCGCATGAAATTAGTCTTCAGGAAAACGCACGGAGAGGAAATGACAGAGGAGGACCGCAACTTTCTCGGCATTCCGCCATGTTCTGGGGAGTGCTGCCCATAAGGAACAGTCCTTGAGAAGAGCTGGTAGAAGCAAGAGGAAGACCTCGCGCGAGAACGCCTCCGACGGCCGAACTCCAGCGATTATCCGCGCGATGGAGATGGTGTTTCGTTCCACCCATGACCGGGAAATGACTGCCGAAGAGCGCCAGGACTTTCGGCTGCCCCCACCACCTGAAATAGCGACCCGCAATGTAACAGCAGAGTGACACAAATGTGTTACACTCCTGCTGTTCAGAACCGCTGTTTCCTAAGCGCACGCCATGCCGAACAAGAACGTTCAGAAGCGCAAGGCGAGACCCAAACGCTCAATCGAGAAGCCAGGAGAAGACCACGAATTGGGTCTGTGGATTGACTACGATCTGCTGCGAAAACATCAGAACCGTACGGCGACCATTATTCATGACGGCTCTTCTCTCGTGGAGAGCCGGTATCTTCGGCTGGCCGATCTGGCGCTCGCACCTTCCAAGCCAAAGAAGAGGACGAAAGCGGCAGGCCCCAATTCGGGAATTCGGCTCTGACGATTTTCGCCTTATCGCGCTTCGCTCGTGCTTACCGCGGGATCGTCGGAAAGTATGTTGTAAAGTGTCGATCGGCTGATGCCGAGAACCTCGGCCGCCTTCTGTTTGTTTCCGTCGAATGCTTCCAGCACTTCACGCGTGTACTTCTTTTCCAACTCCCGCAAGGAAACAAATTTTGAAGTCGTTGTCTTCGAAGGCAACGCAATCAGGGTTGCCGGAAAGTCCTCGAGATCGAGGACGGGACCTTCACTCAGGATGCACGCTCCGGCAATCACGTTTTCCAGTTCGCGAATATTGCCGGGCCAATCGTAGCGGGCGAGCATCTCTTGCGCACGGCGGCTGATGCCTGTGAAAGTCCGGCCGTATTGCTTCGCATATTTCTCAAGAAAATGCCGCTCGAGCAGTGGCAAATCTTCTTTTCTTTCCGAGAGTCGCGGAAGCCCCAACTGGACGGCGGAGAGACGGTAGAACAAGTCCTCCCGGAAGCGGCCTTCGGTTACTTCGGCGGTCAAGTCGCGATTGCTGGCAGCGATGACGCGAACGTTCAGCTTGCGCGCATCGCCCGATCCCAGGCGCTGAACTTCGTGAGTCTGCAGCACGCGCAGAAGCTTCGCCTGCATCGTCACCGACATCTCGCTGATTTCATCGAGAAAAATCGTGCCCTGGTCTGCGCGTTCGAATAGACCTGGTGTGTCCTGAAAGGCGCCGGTGAACGTTCCTTTACGAAATCCGAAAAACTGGCTCTCGGCGAGCGATTCAGGAAGCGCAGCGCAGTTGCACGCAACAAACGGCCCCTGATTCAGCGGGGAGAGATCGTGAAGGGCGCGCGCCACCAGTTCCTTTCCCGTTCCCGAAGATCCCGTGAGCAGCACCGTGGTGAAATGCGGGGCGATGCGAGTGACCTTGTTGAATACGTCGAGCATGCGCGGACTTCGCCCGACCATTCCCTGAAAACTGAACGATGCCCGCAGTTCGGCGTCCAGTTCGCCGGTTCTCCGCTTTTTGTCTGCGGCCTTGAGCGCGCGCGCCACCCTGGCGCGAAGCTCGGAAACATCCACCGGTTTGACTAAGAATTCCGCAGCGCCTTTTTGAATTGCTTCGATGGCCAGCGAAGGCGAGTATTCGCCGGATAAAAGAATCACTTCCACGCCTTGATCCAAGGCGGCGATTCGCGCCAGGAGATCCATTCCGTTGGCGCCACGAAGCTTTAAGTCGAGAAAAACGAGACGCGGGCGATGTTGGCGAAAGAGAGCCCATCCGGATTCTTCGTCCTGGGCTACGAGGATCTTGACCGGCATGTCGGCGAAGATCTCGGGCATGAGGTCGACGACATGCTCCTCATCGTCGACCACCAGCACCGTGAAAACTTCCTGCGACTCAAAGACAAGGACCATTGAGACCTTTTCGAGCCTGCCGAGTTCGGAGACGTAAATGTACCACCATGGTATGCATTCAGCCCCCGTGAGCCCGTTGGAGTTGCAAATGCGCCGCAGCAGCGCCTCGTGAAGAACTGGCTGGGTTGTGCGAAACCTCAATCTCCGAAGCCGACGAAGGCATCACGCTGAGCTTCTGCTCGAGATCGAGCAACAGATACGAAAGCCGGTCGCAATTACTGAATACCGCGTCCGACTGCAGCAGATCGCAGACTTCCAAGATCGTCGATCGTGTTTCACTCGTACCAAAGAGATCGAGATCTCTCGTCAACTCGGCTGCAATTGCGCGGGCATCAGAGAGAGCGCGAGCCTGCAGTGCATGGATCAGGCGGCCTGTTTTGGACTGCATTCGACTGGTGGCCCGATGTCCAAGCCAAGGCAGGATTTCGCTGATTTCATCCTTTGTTGCTTCTCTCGCCATGAAGGTTTCTCCTCCCGAGGTTATCTACAACTAATGGGCCATTGCAACCAAATGAGAGAAATGATTGCAGCAATTGAGCCTTTCTCCTTACTTCCCGCAGCGAAGTCTCCGCGCAGGGCGGGTCAATCCGCAATTTTTCTCGTAGCGCGATTCACATGCTGAAATGATGGTGACCAGAGGACATCGTCTGGTCGTAACTGAAGAAGCGCCGCCAGGCTGCCGAACGTGCAAATTCTGAACACGTTTCCAGAATTCAGACACTCAATCTGGCTCAAATTGAATCCTGTTTTGGGACAAGCCTTTGAAAAGCAACGGTCAGGCTCGAATCCCACCATAGTGGTAGCAGGGTTGCATCTTCTGTTCGGAGGCGTTTAGCAAGAACAGCGATGCATTTCCCGATCAACAGATCGCTTATTCCGACAAAAGCATTCGCACTCTGTGCAATCACTGCGACCTTGTGCGCTGTTGCGAGTTGCGCCGAAGTAAATCGCACGGCGCAGACCTCGCCGCGAAGCGCCTCGGCTGCGCTGCATTTGACCGTGTTCGTCGTTCCAGTTCTTCAGGCTCGTCCGGAAGCCGCCCCGAAGCGAGAGGATTCTTCGATTACATTCACGTTCACGAGGCCGGAGTTGAATGAAAGCTACGACGTTCGTACATTTTCTCCGGCTGAGAACAAGGACGCCGGGAGGCAACGGCCCGCGATTCTGCGAACGTTGACCATTGTTCCAAAATGAAATCTGGCATTCGGAAGCGGGAGAAATAGAGCTATGAATAACTTTTCTGAACTTCAGGCCGTAGTCGTCTCGCACGACACGGCAGTTCTCGGTTCGATTTCAACCTGCCTTAACGAGCTCGGGATCGCAGGAATATGTCATCCCGATTGCGAGTCTGCGATTGAACTTCTTCAGAAGCAGAAGATCGACGCCTTCTTCGTCGATCAGGAGCTAGACACGGAATTATCGGTGCTCGAACGTATGCGGAGTTCGTCGTCAGGACGAGGCGCTGTTGGCTTTGCGATCGTGCCGGGCACCACTGATGGCATTCGCGCGTGTCGTGCTGCCGATTTCGTAATCACAAAGCCGCTCACAAAAACGGAGGTCGCACGCGTTCTGCGCGCCGCCTATGGAATGATGCTGAAAGAACGCCGCCGCTACTCGCGTCACAGCCTTCGCTGCGAGGCCATTCTTTGCGACGCCACCGGACGGAAATGCCTGGCCCGAACGACGAACATTAGCCAGACAGGGATTGCGTTGGAATGCGAACTTTCATTGCCTGCCGGAGCGGTCGTGCAGCTTCAACTCACACTTCCGCGGGGTTTGGAGGTGTGCAAATTTGAAGGCCGCGTGATTTGGTCAGCGGCGAACGGAAAAGCGGGATTAACGTTTACGCATATGAGCTCTCGCGATCGAGAGCAGCTCACGGAATGGGTAGACGCAGAATTCTTACGCCAGTGGCATCCGGTGATCCCGCAAAGTGTGGCACCGAGGTTTGTGCGTGCGGCTCGTTGAGCTTCCACCGCGTTGTTTCTAACTTATGCTGCTCGTAACCGCTCCCGGTCGAGATGGGACTTCTTGCGGCGAACCGAGATGCTTGCCAGCAATGGAAACATGAACAGGGCGGCTGTCGCAGCCGTAGCGGAACCGAACATCACAAACAATCCAAATCGCTGAGTGGGCGGAAAATTCGAGAGCAGGAAAATGCCGAATCCGCAACAGATCACTAATAGATTTGTTCCAATCGGACGCCACAGATGCGAGCATGCCTGTGACCATGGTTCCCAAGAACTGCGGTCAGAAGAGCTGCGGTCCGAAGACCTGACTTTCGCACTCTCCCGCTTGGCAAACATCGTCAGATAGATCATCGCGTCCACGCCCATGCCTAGATCGAGATTGGCTGCGGACGAAGTTATGAAGTCCAGAGGCATTCCCAAAAATGCAATGTATCCGCGTACCACAACGGGAATGACCAGCAGCGTGACCAGCAGCGCAAAGGCAACTCGAAGCGATCGCGAGAAGAGATAACCCATCACGGTGAAAATGCCGATCAATATGCCCACGCCGGTGATGATGCTGGAGTTGATGAGCCGGCCCATCTGACTCAACAAGCTGTACTCACCACCCACCAGCAGGACGCGAAAGCCCTCGTGTTCAGCCGTTCTCTCTACGCGATGGATGACGTCTGCACGCGGCGCGCTCCGCACCGTCTCGCGCATGCGCAAAAGGAACAGCGCTCGTTTGTGGTCAGGAGTGAGAAACTGGCGGGCGACGGCGCCGTGCTTCGGGTCCTCCAGGATGCTGATCTCCTTCCCTGTAGTTAAGAACATCGTGTACCAGTGGCGCCTGACTTCGCTCAGCACGACCGGCAGCGATATGACCTTGCCGACGGCGGGGTCTTTTTCCAGCGCGTTCTGAAGATTCCAGAGGTGGTTATAGCCGTCAGTGTTATCGAGCGCAGCGCCGCTCCTGTCTTCGACCATGAGTTTCAGCGGACTGCTTCCGCCGGCGCGATCGACAGCCTCGAGTCCCTGGCGAATGTCGCTTCCTTTCTGGAAATAGGCGAATAACGGTGGATCAGTGTTCAGGCGCAGCACCCCGATCGCAGCGACCGCGCCGACGACGATCACTCCAATCGCAACCAGGCGGTGGCGCTCGGAAAAGAACGAGCGCACTCGCGACGCGAAGGCCTCCGTCCAGCGCAGCTTTGCGCGTGGTGGGGAGGCCAGAGCCAGAAACCAGGGATATAGCGTGTATGCAGCGGCGAATGCCATCGCCGCGCCAACCGCGCCGCCGGTGCCGAGATGCTTCATCGGTGTTGAAGAGACCAACAGAAGGCTGGTGAAGCCCAGCAGCATGCAGACTGCACTCCAGAAAGATGGCGCAACCGTCTCTTTCACTGCACTCCAAACGGCAGCGCGCCCGCTGGATTTCTGCTGCTCTCGAATCCGTTTCCAGTTGAAGGTGAGAAAGACCATGGGTGAGAGTGTCATGACGAACACTATGGTCGAGAGATTCGCCGTCACTGGCCCGATCGGGATATGAATGGCTTGCGTAACGATCAGTGTTGCGGCACTCGAATTGGCACACGCGATGAACGCGCCCAACAGGACCCATGGTGAACGAAAAATCACGAACAACACCACGGCGAAGACGCCGACTGCGGCCAGGCTGAACGTTCGCAGATCCCTCTCCAGGGTGCGGGAAATCAATTCGGTGACGTAGGGCAGTCCGGAGATCACCACGTGTAAGCCGCGACCGTCGAACTTCTTCTTCACCTCCTGCAGGCCGTTGATCGTTGTTGGCCCGACATGGTCTTTGACCGTGGCGATGACGTCAGTAGATTTGTGATCCTTGCCGATGAGAACGTGCGTCCAGAGGCGGCTCTTCAGTGCATCCTTGAGATCCTTCGGCCCCGGCTTGCGGCCCAGTGATATGACATCGGTGACTCCAGGTACCTTCGCGACGGCATCCGCCAATTCGCGAATGCGGTCGATATACCACCGTGCTGCGATATCGCCGCTGACCGTCAAGTCGATCTCAGTCGTTTGAGGAAAGGTTCTGGAGATCTCGTTATCGGCGCGGACTTGAGGATCGTCCTTTGAGAAAAAGAAATTCTCACCCACCTTCGGCTTTAGATCGACGGTGCGAAGAAACATGAACATCACCAGCGCGGTGACGCCGAAGCACCCAAGAATGGGGACAGCTAAAGACACAAAGCGTCCGCGATTCTGCTTTGACGTAATTGGGATTGGCTTCTTCATTCCCTGACCGGAATCACTCGATGACCGTCTTCCCGAAAACGTAAACCCTTCAGTTGGATGCACTGAAATTGGTCTACTTATGGTCATTCGAGAAGATGAGCGTATAACGGCACATTTCCTGTTCAGGCTGGCGCGGACGACTTGTAACAGGAGAGATCTCAGGAATGGCTCGAAGCAGAGTGTCGGGCTATTTTGCAGGTCTGAACTGCGGAAGAAATAAAGATCATCAACAGGCGAAATGGCAGGCGCGAGTCCACGCCGCACTAGGGCGTAGCTTCAGCGACCATTTGCCGCATCGGGGAAGGCAAATTGTTCGGAATCATGATCGATAGCAGGCGGCGCGACTAAGCGACTGAGCGCGAGAGTGCCCGCGTGTGTCAGGTAGGTTTCCAGTGAAGCCAGTACAACGCGCGCTTCAACTGTTAAAAGATCAACTCCTACCAGTGAGACTCGAACCCACGCGTCAATCACAATGCCCTTGTCAAGAATCCTGTCAAGGACATCGATCAAGGTCGCCCCACGGTTCTCATGAGTTACTGTCATGCTGCTCCAAAGGATTTTGGGCCAGAACTCTAAACCTAGCGGCGCAGTGAACTACAGCGGGACGACAGGACGCAATCATCTTTTTAGTCCCGTGGCGAGGGTAGGCTCGTACCGAGCCATCGTCCCGTTTTGTGCCTTGATGCTATAGAACCATTTGTACTCTGGTCAATCTTGCAGGTTGCAATTTCGCGCCTTAGACAAGGATGTTAGGCCGTAGCTCCTTCGGAACTCGTCTTATCAGGATCATGCGGCAATCGGCTTATTAGGCTCGTGTCACAAACTGTGCCAATTGGACAAAAATCAACAGCTCCATGGAAGAAATCCACAGCTTTTGTAACAACTCGGGCAACGTAAGTAGCTGCTTATCGCATCAATACCGCGCACGGGTTCGCGTATTTGGCGAATCATCTTTGTGCTCTTGCCTACAGCGTTTTCCTATCTTCGGAAACACCGACCTTCTATCAGCGGCCATGCCAAACCAGCGGAACCCTGGACTGAAGTCCCTGTCCTTTGCGTACGCAAGTTGAGCCTTGAGTATCGCAACGGCCCCAACGCCCGTGTTGTGGGACTCTGCGACATCAGCTTTCATATCGATCGAGGCGAGATCGTCGGAATATTCGGGCCGTCAGGTTCAGGAAAGACTTCGCTCGGACTCGCTTTGCTGAACACTCTTCCGCCTACGGCCGCGCTGCGCGCTGATGGCATCGAGCTTGAGGGCAACAACCTGCTATCGCTCACTGAGCGGAAAATGCGCTCGATTCGTGGCAGGCGCATTGCGTTGATGCACCAGGAAGCAGCTTTGTCGCTGAACCCTGTAATGCGAGTTGGCGATCAGATTTCGGAGGTCATTCGCGCCCACAACGCGGACACACGACGCGAGCGTCGCGTGAAAGCGCTGGAACTACTCCGCAGTGTCGGTCTTTCCGAATCGACGTACGATTCCTACCCGCACGAGTTGAGTGGCGGAGAACGTCACCGCATTGTGATCGCGCAGGCGCTGGCCTGTCGTCCTGCACTCGTCGTAGCCGATGAGCCGACGGCAGGTCTCCACGCAGAGTTGAAAGACGAACTTCTGAAACTGATGGTGCGATTCAGGACCGAAATGGGACTTTCCTTCCTCGTCATCAGCCATGAAAGGAAGATGCTGGCACAAATCGCGGATCGCACACTGGAGATGACCGCTGGGCGGCTGAGGGAATCTCATCCACTCTGTGACGCCGCCCGGCCGCTTTTGGCGAACGCACAGAGTTCCATGATGGGAAGTGCAGAGGCTCCATCCGACCGATTGATTTCCATCCATGCACTCTCGAAATCATACGCAAAGCACCATAGCCTCTTTCGACAGCCGCAATCGGTGCAGGCGCTCCGAGAGGTAACTCTTTCGATCTACCGTGGTTCGTGTTTCGGATTGGCCGGCCCTTCCGGATCGGGAAAAAGCACACTCGCAAAGTGCATTGCGGGTTGGGAGAGAACCGATTCGGGAACACTGTTATTTCGCGGAGAAGATCTGACTAGGCTCTCTACCGCTGCGCTGCATCGAGTACGCGCCCGCATTCAATTGGTGCTGCAGGATTCGGCAGCCGCCTTCAATCCAAATCTCACGGCTGAAGAGATTGTTGAGGAACCGCTGCTCATCGAGGGCAAGAGTAGAGAAGAGCGTCGCGCTGCCGTAAGGCGGCTCTTTCTCGAGACTGGCCTCCAGGAAGACATGCTGGCGCGCAAGCCGCTGGCATTCAGCGGAGGCCAGCGGCAACGACTCGCAATTGCGCGAGCGCTGATCCTGAATCCGGAACTCGTGATCTTCGATGAGTCCATGACCGGTCTGGATAGCGGGACACGAGAACAGATTCTGCAGCTCCTGACGAGACTCAAAGCCGCGCGAAATTTGACATACATGTTGATTTCGCATGATGCAGATTTGCTCAGTGCCGCAGCAGACACGGTTGCTACCCTGCGGAACGGCGCTTTGGCGGATGTCGTGCATCGTTACTCAGCAGAGTATGACAAGGCCGCACAGATCGAGCTTCCGTCCGATGCAAAGGCGCTCGCCACGGGAGAGCGCGCATGAGGGCGGCGAAATACATGTGCCGCCGGATAGCGGCGGGAGTCGTACTCATGCTCGGCGTTTCTGTGCTCTCGTTCAACTTGTCATCTTTGGTGCCGGGAAATTACTTCGACGAGATGCGGCTGAATCCGCAGGTCTCGCCGCAGACGCTGGCGCAATTGCGCTTGGATTACGGGGTCGATGAGACGCTTCCGCATCGCTATCTCCATTGGTTCAGGAATGCTCTGACAGGCGATTTTGGCTTCTCATTTGCGTACAACATGCCTGTGTCCTCGCTAATTTGGCAGCGCTTGAGCAACACGCTTCTGCTTGCAGGCACGGCCACCGCGCTGGTATGGATTGTCGGCGTGCCTGTCGGTATTTTTTCTGCTCGGTTCCGTTGGGCGAATCGCATCAGTTCGCTCGGCAGCGCGGCATTACTAAGCGTGCCGGAATTGGCTGTCATCCTGTTGCTTGTTGCCTTCTTTGTTCGGATGGGCACCATGCCGCTGGGCGGAATCGTGGAAGGGAACGGAAACGCGGCAGGATGGTCGCGAATCGGAGCCACCGGTTTGCATTTGCTGATTCCTGTTTTGGCATTAACGATCGCCGGCCTGCCGATTGTGCTGCAGCACACGAGCACCGCGATGAAAGAGGTTCTGGAGGCGACCTTCATTCAAGCGGCCAGGGGCCATGGGATATCTCCGGCGCGGCTGCTGCTGCGCCACGCTCTTCCTGCAGCCGCCAATCCGTTGATTTCCCTTTTTGGGCTTTCACTTGCCGCCCTTATTGGTACCTCACTGCTTGCGGAAGTTGTCACTGGATGGCCCGGTTTGGGTCCGTTGTTTGTGCAGTCCATTTTTGCGCGCGATTTTTACGTCGTGATTGCGATCGTGATGCTCTCGTCGTTGTTCCTGATAGCAGGCAATCTCGTGGGAGATCTGTTGCTTTTCGCAGCCGATCCCAGAATTCGGCGGACGAACTCATGAAGCGCTCCCAAATCGCCGTAATCATGTTTTGCCTGCTGCACGGCGCCATCCTCTGTGCCGGCTTCTTCGCTCCTTACGCTCCGGACCAGCAGAACCGCGCATTCCCTTTTGCGCCACCAACACCAATTCATTGGAGAGATCAGGCTGGCCGGATTCACCTGCGTCCCTTCGTGTACGGGATCCGTGCAAATTCGGATAATGAAAACTACTCAGAGAGTCGAAATGTCGCGTATCCGGTCAGGTTCTTTGTGTCGGTAAAAGAAGAGAGAGCAAGTCAGTCTGGGCTCCATCTTTTCAGCGCTCAAGAACCGGGGCATCTATTCCTTTTTGGGACTGACGAGTTTGGGCGCGATCTGTTTTCGAGAATTCTCTATGGCGGAAGAATCTCGATCGCTGCCGGGCTGCTTGCGATGCTCATCGCCTTGGCGCTTGGAACTGTGCTCGGCAGCATCGCAGGAATGGCGGGAGGCGTCGTCGATAGCGCGATCATGCGTCTTGCCGAGCTCGGGCTTGCGCTTTCATGGTTCTATCTTTTACTCGCGATCAGAGCATTTCTCCCTCTGCGCACCCCTCCGCTTGAAACGTTCTTTCTCGTTGCTGCAGTGCTGGGCTTTACCGGATGGGCGCGGCCGGCGCGGCTGGTTCGCGGCGTCCTGCTGAGTGCGAAAGAACGTGGATTCGTCATGACAGCGCGAGGCTTCGGCGCGGGGCCGATCTACCTCTTTCGTCGGCATTTACTGCCACAAGTTCTTCCGGTGCTCTGGACCCAGGCGGTCATCCTCATACCGCAATTCATCATGGCCGAGGTAGCGCTCTCGTTTCTTGGCTTAGGGGCAGTGGAGCCATTGGCTAGCTGGGGAAATCTGCTGGCGGAACTGCAGAGTTATCGCGTGATCACGTCATACTGGTGGATGTTTACGCCGGTGGTCGTGCTGGTGTTAGTGTCATTCAGTTATTTCTTACTCCTGAATTCCTTACAGAAGAGGGTGCATTCCGTTGCTCTGTAGAAGGGAAAAAGGCGCGTTAGCGATCGCGGCAATGTGGCTTGTGGTTTGCGGGATTCTACGCGCCTCCGATGCTCCCTCTCCACAACCGGTTCAAAAAGGGGAACAGGTGCTCGTTGCGTCGATGCCAAGTGGCGTTCGAGGTGGCACGCTCGTCGTAGCACAGCGCGCGGAACCGAAGACCCTGAATCCGGTGTTGGCATTCGATGTGCCGTCGCGCGACGTGCTCGGGCGAATGATGGCGGACTTAATTCATATCAACCGGGTCACGCAAAAAACAGAGCCGGCGCTGGCAACTTCGTGGAAGATTTCTTCCGATGGACGCAGGTTCATTTTGAAACTGCGGCATGGGCTGAGGTTCTCCGATGGCCAACCTTTTGATGCCGATGACGTGGTATTCACTTTCAAGGTTTATCTCGACGAGAAGGTGCACTCGCCTCAGCGCGACCTGCTCGTGATCAACGGCAAGCCGCTCTCGGTCACGAAGCTCGACTCCTACACTGTTCGGTTCGATCTCGATCAGCCCTATGCCGCTGCGGAACGACTCTTTGACAGTCTCGCAATCCTGCCGCGCCATCTTCTCGAGAAAGCTTATGAGCAGGGCAAGTTTGCGGAGGTCTGGACGCTGAATACCGCCCCAACACAAATCGCGGGACTAGGCCCGTTTCGCTTCAAGCAGTACGTACCCGGCCAGCGCATTGTGTTGGAGCGCAATCCTTATTATTGGAAGGTCGATCGCAATCAAAACCGTTTGCCCTACGTTGATGAAGTGATCTTTTCATTCGTCGGAACAGAGGATGCGCAGGTCATCCACTTCCAAACCGGTGAAAGTCAGATCATCAACCGATTTGGAACTGACAACTTCAGAATCCTGGCTAAGGACGAGCAAGCTCGCAGATACCATGTAGAGGACCTCGGTCCCAGTCTGGAATTCAATTTCCTGGTGTTCAACCTAAATGATCTTCCATCGGGCGAGCTGCCCGATATCCAGCGCGAGCAAAGATGGTTTCGCGATTTGAAGTTTCGCCAAGCGGTTTCCTCGGCAATTGATCGGGATGCCATCGTCCGCCTCGCCTATCAGGCACACGGCGCCGCGCTTTGGGGCAATGAAACTCCCTCCGATAAGAGATGGGTGAACGAAGCTCTGCCGCACCCGGCACGATCGCTTCAACATTCGCGAGACCTTCTGAAGTCAGCAGGGTTTTCCTGGAGCAGCGAAGGCAAACTCCTCGACCGTGAAGGCAAAGCAGTGGAGTTTACGATCATCACCAGCTCATCCAACACCCAGCGTGTGAAGATGGCAACGATCATCGCGGATGATCTGGGGCAGCTCGGCATGAATGTGCATCCGATACCGCTGGAATTCCGCGCCGTAGTAGATCGAGTGTTCCAGAGCAACAACTACGAAGCCTGCATTCTGGGCCTGGGAGGAGGAGACGCCGATCCGAATGTGGCGATGAATGTGTGGCTTTCGAACGGGCCGACTCATGTTTGGAACCTGCACGAGACTCGTCCGGCTACGGCTTGGCAGGCAGAGATCGACCGTCTGATGAATCAGCAGATGATCACTATGGACTATCGCCGTCGCAAGCAACTCTACGACCGCGTACAGCAGCTGATTGCCGATAATTTGCCTGTAATTTTTCTCGCTACCCCAGACGTTCTCGTCGGCGCCAGAGACGATATCGGTAACTTCAATCCCGGTGTGCTCGAACCATATGCGCTCTGGGACACGGGAGAACTCTTTTTCAAGCCTCAACCTGGAGCCAGGGCACGATGAGTGTCGCTGCAGCCAAACTCGTGAGAACCGGATCCATCGGCTTCATTCGCGGACGGGGTCTCGATCACCGGAAACAGACATTGTTTTCTCGAGGTTCGCGATGAACGCCGCTGTAGTCCAAATCAATCCGTGGAAGATTGTCCTCGAAGAACTGGCGGAACTGCGCAACGCGAAGAGCCGCAAGCAGTACATCCGGCAACACAGGCAAGATCTCTCGGTCGAGCTTGTCGTTCAACTTGCCGACAAAGCCCGCCCCCTGCTGCGCATCAATCCCCGCAAGTCCCTGGCTCTGTCAGAGACGGCGATTCAGATCGCGCGTGCGCTTGATGATCCGCTGGCTATGGCTCATGCCACGCGCATGAAAGCGAACGCCGAGTACGCTCTCGGGCGCTATCGTGCTGCCGTAACTCTGTATACGACAGCAATAGAGTTATTCGAGAACCTGGGAGAAAGAACGGAGCTGGGCCGGACGCTCAGCGTTTCTATCCTCTCTCTCAATCTCTGCGCTGAATATGAACGAGCTTTCGAATGTGCTGCGCGCGCGCGAAAGATCTTCCTCGAGCTCAACGATGATTTGCGGATTGCGAGAGTTGACATCAATTTAGGCAACGTCTTTCATCGGCAGGATCGATTTGCCGAGGCACTTAGTTGTTATCGGCGAGCTTACCGCGTTGTTCTCGAACATCGCGATGCTGAGGGAATCGGAGTGGTTCTGAGCAATCTTGCAGTGTGTTTGATCAGCATTGAGGAATTTGCCGAAGCCCTGCAGACTTATCAAGAGGCTCGCGAAGTGTGCAGTAAGTATGGAATGCCTCGTCTCGTTGCCCAGGCGGACTACAACATCGCCTATCTTCATTATCTTCGCGGCGAATACAGTCGCGCCATTGAGATGCTGCGCTCAACTCGCAGCGCCTGCATCGAACTTGAAGACCGCTATCATCATGCTCTCTGTAATCTTGATCTCTCTGAGCTTTATGTTGAGCTGAATCTGAGTGGAGATGTCATCGATTTAGCGGGGAAGGCGAGAGAAGAATTCAAAACGCTGAACATGGGTTACGAGCAAGCAAAGGCTATCGCCTTCCAGGCAATGGCTATGAGTCAAATGGGCCAGCCTGCTCAGAGCTTGCGGCTATTTAGCCAGGCGCGAACTATCTTTGTCAGGGAGAGAAACCGGGTTTGGCCCTCCCTTATTGATCTCTACAAAGCTGTCGTGCTTTTCAATGAAGGGCGCGGAGAAGAAGCTGCCAGCCTCGCGAACGCAGCGCTCGAGTTTTTTGACTCTTCTTTGCTCTCGGGCAAAGCGGTGCTGTGCCGGCTCCTACTCGCGCGGATTGCCCAGGGAGCCCGCGATCTCACAGCTGCCAAAAGTCATTGTGTCGCTGCGCTGGAACGACTGCGCAATCTGCAAAGTCCAATTCTTAGACATCAGGCCTTCCTGCTGATGGGACAAATCCATACCGCATTGAACGCAGCACAAGACGCATACTCCTGCTTCCGAGCTTCCCGTTATCACCTGGAATTGCTCCGCACGAATGTCCGCGGGCAGGAACTGAAGTTGGCATTTCTGAAAAACCGGCTTGAAGTGTACGAAATGCTGGTTCGCACGTGTTTGCAGAATCCTTCGGAATCGTCGCTACGTGAGGCTTTCGGTTATATCGAAGAATCCAAATCGCGTGTGTTGATGGATCAAATGCTGCAACACGACGAAAAAGGAATCTCACAAGACCCACAGAGCACAGGCGAGATTGAGAAGCTGCGGAACGAACTTAACCTGTACTACAACCTCATCGAGCTCGAACAATTGCGTGTAGAAAATCATTCCGGAGACAGAATAAGTCGGCTGGAATCTCAAGTTCGCACACGAGAAGGCGAGCTGCTGCGTAGGTTGCGCGAATCCACTTCTCGGGACTGCATGCCAGCGGGCAAAACAGGATTAGACAGCGTGGCAATAGAGCAAATCCGTGAGACATTGCCGGAGGACACGCTCATTTTGGAGTACTTTCAGGCCGGCAGCGAGGTCCTGGCATGCATTCTCTGCAATGATCGGCTGGAAATCAGAACTGTAAGTTCATCACCGCGTTTTTCCGATGCGCTCCGGCTGCTTCGATTTCAGTTTTCCAAGTTTCGTCTGGGTGCCGAGTACACGGAATCATTCCGTGGTTGCCTTCTACAATCCACTTACTCTCACCTTAAACTTTTATACGATGAACTAATAAGCCCTATTCGCGAGAGCTTGAACACCTCGAATCTGATTATCGTGCCACACGGTGCTCTGCACTACGTGCCCTTCCATGCGCTCTGGGACGGCTCCAGCTTTATGCTCGACAAATACACAGTTTCGTATGCTCCCAGCGCAAGTGTCCATTCGGTGTGTGCGCGCAGAAAAACCTATCACGGCGGGAATGCTTTAGTGATGGGTATTCCGGATAATCGGGCCCCCTTTATCGAGGACGAAGTCCGTTCCATTGGATCGATGCTTGAAGGTGCGAAGACTCATTTTGGGTCTTCCGCGACTCAGGAAGTGCTGGAACGAGAAGGTCCAGGCAGTCGCATCGTGCATATCGCCACTCATGGCAGGTTTCGCCAGGACAATCCTATTTTCTCCGCAATTCGGCTCGGCGATTGCTATCTGAACGTTTACGACATCTATCGACTACGTTTACCGGTGGAGCTGGTAACCTTGAGCGGCTGCGCAACGGGTGTGAACTCGGTCACTGCAGGAGACGAACTCATAGGATTGGCTCGCGGCCTTTTTCAAGCCGGCGCAAATTCTCTCGTATTGAGCTTGTGGGATGCTCACGATGCGAGCACGGCGGAGTTTATGCGCCATTTCTACACAGGCCTGGACCAGGGACTCAGTCGCGCGTGGGCCTTGAAACAGGCGATGCGGGAAGTGCGCGATCGCTGGCCACATCCTTATCACTGGGCATCATTCGTGCTCATGGGGGCACATGATCCCCTTTCTCGCAATTGAACAATTTTTTTGTTGCTGCCTATATTTTTTAGATTGCGAGCAGCTCCTAATAAACAGACGTGGGGTGTGTTCCCTCACGCTCTCGATTGGAGTTGTCAGACGAACTTGATGCACGTCCCGGTTTTTCGATTCTGTAGCAGCAACTCCGGGAAAAAAATGAACATCTAACCGCCAACCACTTCAAGTCGCTGGGGAACCTACACCAGCGCCGCGCGCTCTTCTTCGTCGGAGATCGCATTTATTGGGCCCCAAAAATTTTGCGCTCGCCCCTGAGGATTCGCTTGCGATGACTGCCACTCCGGTTTTCGAATTACTCTTCGACAGCCTTGCGCAAATTGGAAATGAAGGAATCAGAACATCAATAATTGTGTCCAGGCAATTGCTGTTCCGAATTGGGTCGGTCTTTGTTGATCTCGAGGTCGACAAGGAAGTCAACTCAGACCGCGTTTCGCTCACCGGACAGATGGTGGACAGCGCCAATCCTGGGCATCCGCCCGTCGGTATTCCCGTGGCGCTGCTCCAACGCGGAAAACGCATTGTCCAAACCTCAAGCAATGACAACGGCGAGTTTCAACTCGATTTTGCGATGAGGCGGAACTTGAAGCTGCAGGTGACAATCAATCGTGATCGCCCGGTTCGTCTTCCAATAAATCTGCTTCCTGGCTGGACTTTGCAGTATGCCAACTAACGTGAAAACGACCGTTCACTAACGACTGGTCGAACTACTTAACTTGACCCTCTGAGGAGTGCAATCGGATATGAAGCTGGAACCAAATCGGTATCCCCTCTTGAAAATTATTTCTGTTGTTCTGATCTACGCCATGTTGGTGGTCTATGGTCAGCCTGGCTTTGCAATCACGCCAGTTCCCCAGAACAACGCTCAACTGCTCGGACAAATGCCCTCGTCAAATCGCTTCATCGTACGCGATAAAGCCGGAATAGCGGGACTGAATCTGACATGTCTTCTGTTGAGCTGCAATATTCTCGAAAAAATAGCGGATCCTGACGGACAGCTGTTTGTTGTGCAGAACACTGGAATCCTCAGCCCCGTTGTTTTCCTTACCAGGCTACTTTCGGCGGTTGGAGTAGTCGATGCTGAGATCGATCAGACAGTAAGCACAGTGGGCGCCACGATTGGGGAGATTCCCTCTTATCTAACCGACGAAAAGCTTGTTCGATATTACGGAGCAAAGGTCTGGGAGGGTTATGTTATCCAGGCTCCAAACCAGATCGTGCGCACGGCGCAGACTCAGTCGACGTTCGGCACTACAGGACAAGGAGTCACGGTGGCGATGATCGATACTGGAATTGATCCGGAGAATAAGGTTCTTCGCCGACAGCTTGTGCAGGGCTATGACTTCACAAGGAACACGAATGGCGGCTCGGAAATGGGAGATGTAACTCAGTCGACTGCCGGGGTCATCGATGGCTCAACTCAACCTGCTCAGGTGAATCAATCGACAGCAGGAGTTATCGATCAGGGCCGCGCGCAAGTCATCAATCAGCCTCAGTACTCCGCATTCGGGCACGGGACCATGACTGCAGGCATCGTCCACTTGGTTGCTCCGAACGCTTCACTGATGCCGCTGAAAGCATTTCACCCGGACGGCACAGGATTCTCCTCGGATGTCCTTAGGGCTATTTACTATGCCGTTGACCATAAAGCGAAAGTTATTAGCATGAGCTTCGAGTTCAAAAGCCCGTCCGTTGAGCTGGTAGAGGCTCTTACCTATGCTACCGGTCAGAATGTTATCTGCGTAGCATCAGCCGGAAATGATGGTTCGATGGCGATCGTGTATCCATCGGGCCTGCCCAACGTGGTCGATGTAGCATCAAGCTCAAACAACAATACTCCTTCGGCATTCTCGAACTATGGCACGCCGCCGGTTTGGATTTCGGCTCCCGGTGAAGCGGTGATGAGCACTTATCCGTATGGCACTTACGCTGTGGGATGGGGAACATCGTTTAGCGCGCCGTTCGTATCTGGAACAGTTGCGCTTATGGCGAGTTTGTCGCCAGCAGCGACTCGACTGCTCAACCAGGGTACCGCTGCAAACGCTATTTCACACGCTCAGCAGATCCCCGAATCGCAATATGGATTTGGAGTACTCGATACTTATCAAGCGGTGCACGCCTGGGCGAACTTCCTGAGACTAAATCCGTGATCTCGATTCAGTTCTGCAACGAAAGCCAACCATTGAGACGCTTGAGTTCTCAGTGCATGTGCTCGCTGTCGCTCAGCGTGAGCGATAGCGAGACATCCAGTTCCGACGAATAGCTTGGGTGGTCTTGCCGCTGGTATCAATTGCGGGTGGTGCAACCAAACTGCTCAAACTGAGAGCGCCGGCATGCGTTAGATAGGTTTCAAGAGAAGCCATAACAACGCGTGCTTCCAAAGTCAGCAAATCCATACCTGCAAGCGACAGGCGTACCCAGGCATCAATAACGATCCCTTTATCAAGGACACGATCGAGAACTTCGATGAGGGTCGCTCTACCGTCTTCGTGAGTTACAGCCATGCTGCTCCTTGCACCATCGGAACCTCCCGGGGGAGAGGCCGCTGGAAGTTATTCCGAACATTAGCAGCCAGAGAGAGCGTGTTTTTTGGAGTGTCTCAAATTCTTGGCATGCGCTTGGCGCATACCCTTCAGTTTCTCGGGTGCTGTGATGCAATTTGGGTCAGTGTAGATGTCAGGCGAAGCCGGAATGTTTCGAGGGTGACGGTGCCGGAAGTCTTGTACTGCTCGGGCGTATTAACTCCTGAACATCACCCCATGTGCAGTTGGCGCTCGCCAGTCAGATCTGTAAATCAACCGATTCGCAGTTCGAGAACCATGAAGGAGTATTGTTATTTGACGTGGAGGCCACGTCAATTACGTTTGCCAAGCCGGAGGGATAAACGAGCGTGATCGATGCATCGTTCCCGGCCGACGCGACGCAGATCACGTTTTTACTCGTGGCATAAGTAATTGCAGCCGCGAGCTCAACCGATGGAGATGTAAACTCAAAACTCATATTAACTACTTTTGCATTGTGATTTACTGCGTAGTAAATAGCACGCAAAACATCGGACACGTAACCTGTGCCGTCGGCATTAAAAGACTTTAGGGGCATCAGCAACGCATTGGGAGCCACCAGGTGAACGATGCCCGCTGTCATCGTTCCATGTCCAAATGCGGAGTACTGCAGCCCATCGATTACTCCGGCAGTTGATTGATTCACGGCTCCCGAGGAACCGCCTAGTCCAGCGGTTTGGCCTGACCGTCGATTACTCCCGCCGTGGATTGCGTAACATCGCCCATCTCCGATCCGCCTTGCGTGTTGCGGGTGAAGTCGTAACCAGATGAAGGTTTTTATGTTCCGCCACGGCCGCCATCGAATTTTTGGGATCACAACCGTCGTACCGCCTGATTTTCCACACTTTGACGAGAATTTGATTCTGCAAGAGTTGAATTTAATGCGATTTCCAGAGCATCCGCTGCAAATCTTGTTCAGCAAATCTGGGTTCCAATCCCTCGGTGTATTTAGCTTTACATCGGCTGTTGCGCACTCGCATTCCCTCTCACATTCGGAGCAGCGACGTTTTTCCTCCGCTTCCTCGGCGCAGATTTCTCTCGTACCGCTGTATGAGTAGTAGCTGCTGTCGTCCCTGAGATAATCTAGGGTTTCTCTGGGGCGTCGCAATCATGCGGAAGAGCTTCCTTATTTTTTGCATCACCATGGTGGGAATCGCAATGCAGGCACAGGAAAAGAGTGGTGTGAAGAGCAGTCCGACGGGTAAGGCGAGCGCGAATGGCTTTCCCGATGCTGCACACCTCAAGCAGATGATCGCGCGATTCGCTCCGACTCCGCTCGACGTGGACGTGAGCGGGCTATCCGGCGGCGACAAGAAGGCGCTGGCGAAGCTGATCGAGGCCAGTCGGGTTATCAACGACATCTTCCTTACGCAGCTCTGGTCGGGCAATCACGCCGAGCTGGCAAAGCTCGAGAAAGACTCTTCGCTGCTGGGCCGCGAGCGCCTTCATTACTTCTGGATCAATAAGAGCCCTTGGTCGGACCTCGATGGACACACCGCCTTTTTGCCCGGAGTCCCCCCAAAGAAGCTGCCCGGGGCGAACTTCTATCCCGCCGACATGAGCAAAGAGCAGTTCGAAGGTTGGGTAAAAACGCTGCCGCAATCTCAACGCGAGCAGGCGGAAGGATTTTTCACTGTGATCCGTCGCGATCCGCAGCGCAAATTGACGATCGTTCCCTACAGCACCGAGTATCGCAGCGATCTCCAGAAGGCTGCTAACTTGTTGAAGGAAGCCGCCGCCCTCACTGACAACGATACATTGAAGAAATTTCTTGCCACAAGGGCCGAGGCGTTTCTCTCGAACGATTATTACCAGAGCGATCTCGCATGGATGGATCTTGATGCTCCGCTCGATATCACTATCGGTCCTTATGAAACTTACAACGACGAATTGTTCGGATACAAAGCTGCCTACGAGGCGTACGTAAACATCCGGGATGAGAAGGAGTCGGCGAAGCTCGCGGCGTTCTCCGAGCACCTGCAGGAAATTGAGAATAACCTACCCATTGACCCGCGCTATCGCAATCCCAAATTGGGAGCGGCCTCGCCGATCCGTGTGGTGAACCAGGTCTTCTCCGCAGGAGACGGAAATCATGGCGTGCAGACCGCCGCCTACAATCTTCCCAATGACGATCGCGTGATCCAGCAAAAAGGCAGCAAGCGCGTCATGCTGAAGAATGTGCAGGAGGCCAAATTCCGCACCATCCTCACACCCATCGCCGCCGAGGTGCTCGCTCCTGCCGATCGTCAATATCTTGATTTCGATTTCTTTTTCACGCATATCCTCGCGCACGAGCTGACGCACGGTCTGGGCCCGCATCAGATCACCGTGAACGGCCGCAGCACGAATCCGCGCCAGGAACTCAAGGAGCTTTACAGCGCGGTGGAGGAAGCAAAGGCCGATGTCACCGGTCTGTTTGCGTTGCAGTTCCTCATGGACCACGCCAGTCCCACCGTTCCGCACGGCGAAGATGCAGAACGCAAACTCTACACCACCTTTCTGGCTTCGTCGTTCCGCACGTTGCGCTTCGGATTAAAAGAAGCTCACGCGCGTGGCATGGCCGTGCAGTTCAATTACCTGCTCGACAAAGGCGGATTCAAGGCCAATCCGGATGGCGCGTTTTCTGTGGATTTCAGCAAGATCAAGCAGGCAGTGCGCGATCTGGATCGCGATTTGCTTACCATGGAAGCTGTTGGCGATTATTCCGGTGCAAAGCAAATGCTTGATTCGCTCGGCGTGATCCGTCCGGAAGTGAAGCGAGCGCTCGACCGCCTCACGCATATCCCCACTGATATTGAGCCAATCTTCGTAACAGCGGACCAGGTCGCGCCGGCCGGAAAGAACGAATTAGGCGCCGAACCGGCGGAACTAAGACGCTAATGCGCCGCCTGCACTTACGGACGGTCCGGTTTGAGTGAGATCTGGTCGCCTGCCGGTATGAGGCAATCGAAGACCGATACTCTCAAATCAGGATGACGCACAGACCTCCTCCGGAATGACTATGTCACCGAGAACACGGGTGGTGCTTGCGGGCGCAATCGGCAACATCGTCGAGTGGTACGACTTCGGCTTATATGGGTTGCTGGCTCCGGTGCTTGCCTCGTTGTTTTTCCCATCGCACGATCGGATTGCCGCACTGCTCGGAGTGTATGGCGGCTTCGCCGTTGGCTTTGCGATACGACCGATCGGCGCGGTGGTGTTGGGGCGAGTGGGCGACCGCAAAGGACGTCAGTTTGTCCTGGTTCTCTCCGTCGCTTTGATGGGAGTGGCAACCGTCGCAGTAGGAGTCTTGCCGTCATACCACAGCATCGGCATGTGGGCTCCGATCCTGCTGATCACCATTCGTTTGTTTCAAGGATTTTCCGTCGGCGGGGAGTTCGTTGGATCTGTAACGTATTTGGTCGAGACGGCTCCGGCGAAACGACGAGGTATCGCAGGTAGTGTGGCCAATATTGGCGCCACGGTAGGCATGCTGGTCGCGGCCGCAGCGGCAGCGCTGGCGGAAACATATGCATCCTCGTTTCCGCAGGTATGGAGAATTCCGTTTCTCTTCGGCGGCGCGTTAGCGTTTGCGGGCTATTGGCTGCGACGTCACTTGCCGCCGGAGCACACCGAAGTTGCCTCCGGGTCCGCATTCGCGTCTACCGAAACTAGACCAGTAAGGACTGACGCGATCGCAGTAGCAGCTGCCCGGGTTTCCCAGTTTGGGAAACTGACTCAGCGGTGGCCGGCCTTGCGCGCTTTTCGGGAAATGCCGCGCACCATGTTTATCGCCACTCTCTTCACTTGCGGTTACGGAGTTTCCAATTACGTGATCATGGTTTTTTTGCCGACGTTTGGCCGTGAGTTTGCGAACATCACGGAGGCAACGGCACTGCGGATCAACACCGCAGGGCAATTCGTGGCTCTCCTGGTAGTACCGTTGGCGGGCTGGATTTCAGATTTCTGGTTTCGACGGCGGACGATGTTGTCGGGAGCGTTCTTCCTGCAGGCACTTGTCGCCTGGGAGTTGTTTAGCCTCGTATTGCGTAAGAGCACGGCAGGTTTGTGGTTAGCCCAACTATTGCTTGCATGTCTGCTGGCAATCGTGATGGGTACAGCGCCGGCAATGCTCTCCGAGCAATTCCCTCGCGGATATCGTGTGAGCGGCCATGCGGTTGTCTTAAATGTCGGGATCGGAATCGCCGGCGGCACTGCGCCGATGATTGCCGTCGCGCTGATTCGTGCGACCCGGAGCAGCATGGCTCCGGCTGTGTACCTCTCAGCAGCGTGCATAGTCTCTGCAATTGCAGTGCTGTTGCTGAAAGAGCGGAGCCGCGCGGAATTAAACAGGCTCTAGAAGAGTGCGTTTGCGTTTGTTCACCCAAGGGTGGTGAAAAATGAGGTATGAATCGCGCCCTGGTTCAGCATGGTGCCGCACTCACGTCGGCAAGTGCTCCTTAGTGCAGCCACAAGAGGAATGCAAGTCCGACAACCGCCGTCCCGAATGACAACCACGCGACGTAGTCTCCGGGATGTCCGCTATGCGCTCCTCTCAGCCATGAGTTTCCCAGCTCAAGGCTGCGCGTGAAACTAACAGCGCGACCGAGCTTCTCGCGGAAGACAGTGCTCAGCGCAAGCAAGACCGAGATTGCCAAGGCAATGCACGAATGAACCATCGAGGAGGAGAGATTCTCACTCTGTCGCTCGTGCGTAGAAGTAATCTGCACGTTCTCGAGGACACTTCGAGCGTAGGCGCCTTGATTTGTAAATTCGTGTGCGCTGTCCGTGGCTGTGTTTCGAATTTGTGGGAAAAAAGTAATGGCGATCCCAAGCAATATCAGGACTGCAGCAGGCAAAAACATTGCCGCCGGCGTTCGTTCGTGACTCTGTTCCGTCTCAGCCTTCTCTTCGATGCGAGAGGATTTGTCGCTTGGCGCCGGCTGTCCCCATCCAAAAAAAATTCTGAAGGCGATCCGTAAGACCGCTGCGCTGGTAAGGACCTCAGCAAAAATAAAGATATAGACGAGCCAATGCTGATGAACTGCTTCAGCAGAATGCGAAACAAAATGCTCTCCTAGTAATGTGGCGAATGGCGGCGCACCGACCAATCCCCATGCTCCCAGAATGAAGAGGGCCGCAGTGAACCACATTCCGCGCCCGCATCCATGCAGATGGTCTTCGCCGATCTTTTGAAAGCGATGTAGAAGAATACCGGCACATAGGAACAGGCCGCCTTTGATGACGCCGTGCGATAGGACATACAAAACAAACCCCGCGAGCGGGCCAGGAGACAGCAAACCGATCCCAATGAGCATGAGTCCGGAATGCGCAATCGTAGAAAAAGCTAACAGGCGTTTCAGGTGATGCTCGGCATAGCACATCACAGCCCCGAGCACTGCCGTGATGGAGGCCATGATTGTAAGGATCAAGCGAAGCTCGTGCTCGTGCCCTCCGAGTGCCCCCGCGAAGATCGTCCAGTAGATCCTGGCCACGGCATAGATTCCAAGTTCCACCATCACTCCAGAGAAGAGCACGCATACCGGACTTGGGGCCACGGCGTGGGCATCGGCGAGCCAGAAATGAAAGGGAACGATCGCCGCTTTGGCCAGATATCCGACAACCATCAGTAGGAATGCGAGGAGCACAAGCGCGTCGGCGTGCGTGCCCAGTGATCGTCCGACCTGCGCAAAATTCAGCGCGCCGGTTCGGGCATAAAGCAGACCGATGCCCATCACGATCATGAAAGCGCCAATGGTATTCACAATGGCGAAGTTGTATGCGCCTTGCAGGGGAGCCGGTTCGAGGGTTTTGAGTCCGCAGAGCGCAAATGCGGAGACGCTCATCAGTTCGAAAAAAACGAAGAGATTGAAAAGATCGCCTGTATAGCTGAAGCCGCACATCGCAGCCATAAAGATCAGCATCAGCGGCTGAAAATGATTTTCGGTGTCTTCAAAGATTCTCCACGAGAAGATCAGGCCCGCGAGCGTAAGCAGCGACACGAGCAGAGCCAGCGCCGCCCCGAAAGTGTCCACCACGAAGCTGATGCCCAGAGCCACGCCTCCGCTGCGTGGCCACCAATTCCCAAACCAGTACACCTGCGGCTGCAGCCATGTGCCGTGCAAAATCGAGGCCGTCATCCATAAGTTCGCTGCGGCGGTCGCGACGGCCAGAAGATCGCAGGCGCGGCGTCCAATTCCTTTACCGGCGAAGGCGAGGAAGGCCGCTACGATGAGCGACACCGCAATCGGAAGTGGAATGACTGTTGTGGTCATCAGCCCGTCAGGAATCGCAGTTCCTCAGGATCTACCGTTCCCGCCAGTTCGTTGGCCTTCACAACCATCGAAAGCAAGAGGGCCATGACTGCCGCTTCAACCACGATGTCGGTAAGCATTAGAGCTTGTACCAGCGGATCGACGACGACCGTGCCGACAGGAATGTCCGCAAAGATGGGCGCCGTGCCACCAACTTTGTACCCTATGGCCAGCAACAATACGTAAGTGGACGTCTGGAGAATTGCGACGCAGACGACCTGATGCACAAGGTTTTTGCTGGTAACAATTCCGTAGAGTCCCCAAAGGAAAACCCAGGCGGCGATGGCATAAGGTAGATAAGCCAGGATCATTGGCTCTCCCGAAGACGCTCTTCGATGATTTCGCGCAAGTAGTTCTGCATGAGCAGCACAAAGCCTCCGGCGATTTCCATGCCGACAACGGCGCTGATTACAGCGATCGTCCCAGATGAGAACAGGTCGCCTGTCGTGCCAAGGGGAACGATGTTGGTGAGGAAGTGAGCGCCAAAAAGGAGCGCGGCAGTTCCGATGGCCGCATATCCGGCGGCTCCGCCACATTCGGCAAGCTTCACGAGTGGACTGGAAATGATCGCTTCGAAAGTTTTTACATTGCCTGATAAATAGACGACCAGCGGAGCGGAAGCGAGGATGACTCCACCCTGGAACCCGCCTCCTGGCGTGAGCTGGCCGTGGCTGGCAATGTACACTCCGAAGACGATCATGATCCCGACCATCGCCTGCATGCTCACGCGGAGTGTGTCTGAGATCGGCAGCGCGTCTTCTAGCTTGGATTCGCGCTTCCCGTTCTTGTCCTCCTCTTGTGTAGGACGAAAGAGCAGCAGCACACCCAAAACGGAAGCAAAAAAGATGAATTCCTCTCCTAACGTGTCAAACGCTCGGTAGTCATAGTTGATCGCGTTAACAACGTCGGTTGTATGTCGCTCGTATACCGCGACCTGAGTCACTACATTGCCGTATGGTCCTCGATAATCGCCCAGCGGCGGGAGATCGCGAATTCCGCAGGCAAACACGAATACCAGCCCGGCGGCCGAACAGAGGAAAAAAGCAGTCCGAGTGCGCGAGCTCATTTTTTTCCTTCGCGCTCACGCCGAAGGTTCTGGCGGCGCATTTTCGTGAGCGCCAGCATGATCATTAAGGGCAGCATGACCGCTCCAATCGTGATCTGCGACAACGCCACGTCAGGAGCCTGAAAGATAAAGAACATCAGCGCGCATAGGAGACCGTAGAAGCTCAGAGTCACGACCTGCGATTTCGGATCCCGGCTCAACACGACGGCTGGGGCGACAGCAGCAACCAGGAGCAGAATCACCCATTGCAGCAGTCGCATCAGCCTCGCTCCTCTTCTACTTTTTCGTCGCCACCGAGAATCGGCACCTCTTCGCCTTCCTCAGGATCCCAATCCGGCACCTCCGCAATGCGGAATGCGCGCGCGGTCGCGTGAGTCACGATCGTGTTCATGCCTACGAGCACACAGACCACGAACAGAGCTTTGAACGATTCGGGTTTGAGTCCTCTCTGAATGAAGATTGCTATGGCGATAAGGAATGAACTTAGCGAGGCAGGAGGGGAAATATAGTGCATGCGCTGATACGGGTCGCGAACACGAAGCATTCCCAAAACGGAGATGATCGTGATCAACACTGCCCCGGCGAGAAAGACGTCGATGAGAATTGACTTCATCGCAGATGCCGTGCAAAGAAACGGGCGAAGACGATTCCCCCTCCAAAGGACATCAACGCCAGGGTAATCGCCAGATCCATCATTGGCATGCGGTTAAAAGCCATCGTCAACAGCATCATTAATAACGTGATCACAACACCGGCCATATAAAACGAGACCAGGCGCTGGCGAGGATCACCTTTGCACGCAAGCCAGGCCACCGGCACGAGAACGAAGATCATCACTTCAGCCGCAAGTTCCCAGACGTTCATGGCAAAGCTCCCAGTTCCTGGGTCATCTTCGGGACTGAGCTGCGCTCGATTTGATGAAAAAGCAGGGTCTGATCGCTCGTGTTCACGCCTATGACGATGAAATTCGGCGCGACGGTTGTGTATCCCGCCGCAAGCACTCGACGGGCATTCGCCCCCGAATCGTCTTTCTCTCCTGCGTCGAAACTCGCGACGCGAAAAAGCGACTTCGCTGGTTTGATACCCATCAAGTCTTTTGCCGCAACCATGGCAATTTCCCAGGTGCCGCTTAGCACGTACCACGGCAGGCGCCAAAGCGCGAGTAAGTTCGAAGCTGTGGGAGAAAACCTGGCTGGATACTGGAGGTCGATCACCACCATGCCGGTGGTCGCGAGCACGGCTCCGACGGTCCCGATGAGAAGTTCATGAGTGGCAACCGATCCCGAGAAGACTATCCAGAAGAGATAAAAGATTCCTACAGTGGCGCAAACGAGCAATGTCATTGTGGAGGCAGTTCTGCCGTACGGTATCGCCAGCTATATAGAGAACCGCTCGGTTACTACGGTTGTATGTAGGTGTCAGCGATGAATGCCGAACTGCCGCGCCTTGGACTAGGGAAACGTACTCGCTTGCTGATGTGTTGGGGGGCCATCTTCCTGAACGCGGGCGCCCATCACATCATCTGGCTAAAAGCTCAAGCTACGGCCAATCAATAGAGGTCCTCTATGTCAGATGATCTAAGAATCAGCATCGATGACTTGCGAAGAAGAATGAAAGCGGGAGAGGAATTCGCATTCCTCGACGTGCGCAACCCCACAGCATGGGCGGAGTCGGACGTAATGCTCCCGAATGCCCGTCGCGTCCCTCTCGACGAGTTTGAGAGCCATCTTTACGAGATTCCCAAAAACAAGCAGATCGTCGCGTATTGCACCTGACCAAACGAAGGTTCAAGCGCCAGTTTGGCGCAGAAACTTCGGGAGCGCGGCTATCAGAAAGTTTGGGCCCTTAAAGACGGATTCGATGCGTGGAGGAATGCAGGCCTGCCAGTGGAATCGAAGCTTGAAGCAGCATGAATGAGCTGCCTGCCGGATTCATTCCTACTCTGGCCCCCCGGGCGCCGAGGTCGGCGATCAGCTTGTGAAGCGCTCGAACCGGTACGCTAATTCCGGACCGCCTTCGCCTTCATATGCGAGTTGGGCCACAAGCAGCGCAAAGGGCTCGGTGTAACGTGCGATTCGGAGCGGGCCCGCAATCCACTGGCTCAAAACCGACATCATTGATCAATTTCACCGCGACATCTTTGGCATGCTGATCGTCGCCGCAGTACACGAGGCCGGGACGTGCTTTCTTGCGCCGGGACTCGAACACTCCGAACAGCACCTCACTCGGCACAGTGTTGAACGCGCAAACAATGCGAGACTGCGGAGCTTTCTTCGCAAGCTCCTCTGCCCCGGATGAGTTGTTTGCGATGATCAGTTTTGTGTTGTCAGCATCCATGGGCAGAGAGCAGGTGACGATCACCTTGTTCGAAATATCGCCTGCCTGCTTCAGCACATCGTCGACGCGCGACCAGTGCACTGCGAGCAACAGCGCGTCAGCATTCTTCGCAGCCTCTTCTGACGTGCCTGCTCGTGCACTGCCTTTCGCTGAGCGCGCCAGCTTCTTGAGTTTGCCTTCGCTCCGCGCGTAGCTGAACACAACCTCGTGCCCCGCTCGCGCGAAGATCGTTCCCAACTTGCCGCCCATTAGTCCAGAACCGAGGATGCCGATTTTCATGCTGTTCTACTTTCCAAGAGCGGTTCCGGTCAGCGCCCCACCATCTTTTGCAATTCTTCGGGATAGCGGGCGCCTTGAACCGGAATCTTGGCAGCAGCACTCTCCAGCTCGCGAAGGTCATCAGGCGAGAGCTCGACGTTCACAGCTCCAAGATTCTCTTCCAGACGATGCAGCTTTGTCGTTCCCGGAATGGGAACCATCCATGGCTTCTGCGCCAGAAGCCATGCAAGGGCGATCTGAGCCGGGGTGGCCTTCTTCTGTTGCGCAAATCTGTCGATTACACCGACGAGCGCCTGATTGGCTTTGCGATTTTCAGTCGAAAATCGAGGGACGATGTTGCGAAAATCGTTCTTGTCGAACTTCGTGTCCTCGCTGATCTTGCCGGTGAGAAAGCCTTTGCCCAACGGACTGAAAGGGACGAAGCCGATGCCGAGTTCTTCGAGAGTCGGAATCACCTCGGCTTCAGGCTCTCGCCACCACAGCGAATACTCGCTCTGCAGCGCAGCCACTGGCTGCACCGCATGTGCGCGACGAAGGGTCTTCACCCCCGCTTCCGAGAGGCCGAAATGCTTGACCTTGCCTTGCTTAATCAAGTCCTTCACGGCGCCGGCGACATCTTCGATCGGCACATTCGGATCGACGCGATGCTGATATAGGAGGTCGATCACGTCGGTCTTCAGGCGCTTCAGCGATGCCTCGGCTACTGCTTTGAGGTGTTCGGGGCGGCTATCCAGGCCAGCCTGCTTACCGTTCGAGTCGATCTTGAAACCAAATTTGGTGGCAATGACGACGTTCTTACGAAATGGGGCGAGAGCCTCGCCCACCAGCTCTTCGTTCGTGTACGCACCGTAGACTTCGGCTGTGTCGAAGAATGTGACGCCGCGTTCTACGGCTGCGCGGATGAGCGCAATTCCCTGCTGCTTTTCCACAGCGGGACCGAAACCATAGCTCAATCCCATGCAGCCGAGGCCGATCTCTGATACTTCGAAACCGCTTTTGCCGAGTTTGCGTTTTTTCATTGGTTCTCCTTACCAGCAAGCTCGATGCTACTGCAACTAAGGACACACCGTCGTCAATGGCAGCTCCACCAGGTGGACTGAGTGGACGTAGTGGACTGAGTGGACGTAGTGGACTGAGTGGACTTCGTGAACTGAGTGGACTTCATGAACTTCGTGGACTGAATCTACACAATCTTCCTTTTACACCATCTACAAAGTCCACCCAGTCCACTACGTCCACCGAAGGCATGCACCCTGACCCGTCGCGAACGAGCAACTCTGGAATTCCGCTCGGGTTCTAATGATTAGAACTAGCAGTAGAAGTGTATTCCGACACCTGAAATGCGACTTCTGAGGCCCTTTCTATTTCTGCTGTTTCTTGCACTTACATCCAGTCTGCATGGCAGCGTAGCCCTATTGGTGGAAGAGCCGTATGGCACCTTTGGCCATATGAATCCCACCGGTCATGCGGCCGTTTACTTTTCAAATATTTGCGCTGAAACTCCTGTCAAGCTCCGGGCGTGCCTGCCCGGAGAATCGGGAGTGGTGATCAGTCGCTATAATAAGATCGCCGGCTACGACTGGATCGCCATTCCGCTGATTCCTTATTTATATGCGGTTGAGGAGCCGGATGAGGTGCCGTCTTCTGCCGACGCTGGAACTGTCGAGCGCCTGCGTGACGAATACCGGCGGGCTCATCTGCGCGCCATTGCGCCTGACGGCCCAAACGGATCTGTGCCCACCGGGCATTGGGAGGAGCTAGTTGGTGCGGCTTTTATCCGCCGCATTTACCTGTTTCAAATTGAAGTTCCGCCCGGAAAAGACGCCGACCTGATTGCGCGTCTCAACTCGCGCCCGAATCGAAGCCGTTTCAATCTGCTGTTTCACAATTGCGCTGACTTCTCGCGCAACATCATCAACTTCTATTACCCCAAGGCACTGCATAGGAACCTGATCGCCGACGTGGGTATAAGCACGCCCAAGCAAATGGCAAAGACGTTAGTCCGGTACAGCCTCCGACATCCAAAGCTCGAGCTGTCCAAATTCATGATTCCTCAAGTACCCGGAGCCATGCCCCGTAGCGAAGCCGTGCACGGCGTGCTCGAGTCGGTGGTGCGGTCGAAGAAATATGCTGTACCCTTGCTCCTGCTTCATCCATTTGTTGCAAGCAGTGTTGCGGTCGGCTACATGGCGAAGGGCCGATTCAATCCGGCTCGTGATGCCACGGTTATTGCCAGTCCACTTGAACTCGAGAAGTCGCTGGCAGCCGATTCCCGCAGCGAAGAGCAACTCAATCCCGGTTCGGGAAGTCAGGATGGCGCACTGCTGTTCGACGACGGCTGGCCTACTGGATTTCTGTACTAACGAGCAAGTCACGGTGCACCGCTATTGGGCTTTATCAAGCGCAACCAATGTTTCCAACAGGTAATACTGGCCGTAAATCAGCATGCCGTCGGCAGGGCGTGTGCCGCTGCCGTGGCGCACAATTCCTGGCGGCGAATTGTCGCCTTGAAATGTTGGGGTGAGATAACGATCAATGAGTGAATGCGTAATTCGCTCTGCTTCTGCGCGATACGACTGAGCTTTCTGCGCGTCCTGCTCGAGTGCAGATAACTGCAAAAAGCCGTTGGCCGCGATGGCTGCTGCCGAGCTGTCGCGATTGCGATAGATCACGCCTTCGTCGTTGAAGTCATACCAGGGCACATAGTCGTCGGGTAGATTGGCTGCGATAAAGTCGGCGACTTTTTGTGCCGCTTGCAGTAGCCGTGGATCGTGCGTCTCGCGATAAGCAGTCGCGAATCCGTACAGCGCCCACGCCGTCCCGCGCGACCAGCTTGTCTCCCACGAGAATCCCTGATGTGTGTGATAGAAGACTCGCTCTCCTGGCTTTGCATTATTCGGAAATGCGAAGCCTTCATCGCCGCGAGGAGAGCCGCCATGCAGACGAAACTCCTGACGATTGTCGCCAGGATTGTAGTGGACGGACTGAATCACCGATCCGTCGTTGCGCACAAACCATTCCGCAGATCGCAGGGCATGATTGAGAGCGGCATCGCGATACTTCGCCTCTCCGGTCTCGCGGCTCGCCCACCACAGCAATTGCAGGTTCATCATCGTGTCGATGATGGTGTCGTCGCCATTCTTCTCCCACGCGGGAATGAGTTGAGTCACAGGGTTGTACATGCTCAGCAGATGGTCGGCTGCGCGAATCGCACTCTCGCGCAGCTTGGCATCGTGTGTCTGCTGATAGCCGGCAACTGAGGAATAGAAGTAGAGAAATCCGGTGTCGTGGTTCTGATCGTTTTCTGCGCCCATCATGCGCGAGGTCCACAGCTCAGCCCAGCGGCGATATTTGTCATCGTGCGTGAGCGTGTACATCTTCCACAGCTCACCGGTCCAGAATCCACCAGTCCAGAAAAAGCCCTTCTGCGATTGCCACTCGCCGTTTTGATTGTTACCGTCGGTGAAGAAACCTGCGCCCGCGTGCGCACCAACGCTGCCAGGCTGTGCAGATGTGATCGCCGGTTCCCACTTAGCTGCAGTGCGGTCGATCTCTTCTCGCAGTAGATCAATGGCTTGCTTGTAACTGCGCGTGCCGATCGGATGGAGCGTATCGGGCGGCGCGCCCTGAACTTTGGCGGCGGTCGAGAGCAGTTTTACGCTCGCCGGAGCTTTCATGTGGTCTGCAACCTCTTTTACGTACGAGATCAGCTCGTCTTTGCTGGTGATGTTGTCGATTCCCGCAACTCGCGCAACATACTCGCGCGGCTCTCTTGCTCCAGGTACAGCAACGGGATCGTTTGTGCCTTCCTGATCCCAGGCAGCAAGCGAGTACCAAGTCGCCGTTCCGTTTCTGAGCGGGAAGGTATAGAGATAATCCTTGGTATCCTTGTGGTCGGACGCCGCAGTTCCTGGACCCATAATCACAGCGAGTCCCAGATTGGTACTGCGCATGATCGGCGACACAGCCTTGTTGCCGCCTTCGACCGCTTGCTCTCCCCACATCGCCAGCCAGGCAGGATCTTCGCCGCTGCCGGAGCGCAGCTCAGGAATCCCCTGCTGCTGGGTCAGGCCGGTGGCAAAGACGAGATCGCCAGAGTCCGGCGAGGTGAGTGTCTGGGTGAACCCGCGCTCGCCTGCCCACTGCGTTGCGCGCACTCTTACGTTGACGCTTTTGCCTGCAACTTTCCATCCTTCGTATGTGAACTCGACGATCGCCCGCACCGGCCCGGTCGAGATGATTCGCCAACTTCGATTCGCGACGTCAGAAATGTGCTGAGCCGTTCCGTTCACCCATGCCGCAGGCGGGCCAATTCCCAACGCATCGGCGACGAGGTAGATGTCGCGACCGTCCGGCGAGTAGTTGTGGTAGATATAGCCGGGCGTCGCGTAGCGATCGAGTTGAAGCGATGGACGCGGCTTGCCGTAGAGATCAATGGCATTGCGCGGATCGAAGTAGAGCCGAAATGCATTGCGCTTCGACTCCCATCCCATGCCGTCGATCTTCTTGGTGAAGATCGCATTCGTTTGTGGCTCATAGTCACCGCGCAGCCGGAAGATGCGATCCGGCGGTCCCCACGTGATAGTCACGATTCGAGTCTGATGCGGCTTCAAATCGATTTGGAACGCGATCTCGTCAGGCTTGAAGTCGCCATCAAGATCATCGACCTGCGATGGAAGCTCGGTAGCATGGAGAACGGTAGCGTCTTCAACCGCGGTGCTCGCGTCGGTCGCCGTGACGATTTGTGAGCCAGCATAAAAGTCGGGCGCGATCCTACGTAGCTCGCCAACCGAAACGACGATATCCTCGGCTGGTCGCTTTTGATCGGTAGGATTAGTGACCGCGAGCTTGATGCATTTCAGATGCGGTGAGGCAAAAGAGAACGGAACAACAAAGCAAAGGGCGATGCTGATAAGCGCAAATTTGGTTTTCATTTTCGCGGGCTTACTGACCGAAAACTTTCGGTAAATACTGTCATCCCTCGGGCCGCCACGAAACCCTATACGAAATCCAGAGGCGGCCCGGGGGGGACCTGCTTTTGCTAGTTGCACCGAAAAGCAGATCCCCCGCGCCGCAAGAGCCAGACTTCTCAAAGCGCGAGTAGTGTTGCTGCGGCGCGAGGGATGACAGTAAGCTTTAGATGAGTCGCGCAAAGAAGCATTGTGATTCGCCAAAGTTGCCTCTTGTCGGGCATTTCAACCTATCCCGCCATTGCGGGTTTGGCTTCTGCTTCCCGCACCTGTTGCACGATCTCAAGATACTGACGCGCGAGCGCGGTGATCTGAGCCACTTCGCCGCTTTTGAGCGCGGCGGCCAAGACTAGCTCTCCACCCACTCCGAGCGCTGACGCGCCGGCCCGGAGGAAATCGGCTGCCGTGTTCAGGTTCACTCCGCCGGTGGGCACAAGCGAAACCTGCGGCAATGGTCCACGCAGCGCTTTCAGATACGCTGCGCCCCCAACAGCACTGGCGGGAAACACTTTTACGAAATCAGCCCCAGCTTTCCACGCCGTGATCACTTCTGTCGGCGTAAGCGCGCCCGCCATGATCAGCTTTCCGGCATCTTGCGCCGCCTTAATCGTTCCCAAATCGAGACCAGGGCTGACCAGGAACTCAGCGCCTGCATCGAAGCACTGGCGTGCTGCTTGCGCGTCAAGCACGGTCCCCGCACCCACGATAACTTCGCTCCCGAGCGTCTTGATGAGCTGAGAGATGGCATCGAGCGCTCCAGGCACCGTCATCGTGACTTCAACGATCGTGATGCCACCCGCAGCAACAGCCACAGCAGCGGAGATCGCCTGTTTGGCCGACGTAGCGCGCACTACCGGCACAATTCCAACTTCAAGTACGCGCGCGCGAACTTGTTCCCTGGTCATGAATCACTCCGCGTGATGTCGATGTGCGCCGGCTCCAGTCTGGGCGCCAGCAGTTGAATGACGAGCAAAGCGAACAAATACATTGATCCGGCGATGAAAAAGATTGGCACATAGCTGTGCGTGGCCTGCAGGACGAATCCTGTCAAGCTGGCGATACACATTCCGCCGACCGCGCCCCCGAAGCCTCCGAGGCCTACCACGGATGCGACAGCCTGTTTCGGGAACATATCGGAAGCCGTGGTGAAAATGTTGCACGACCATCCTTGATGCGCTGCGGCTGCCAGTCCGATCAGCGCAACTGCTGGCCATAGTCCGCTTACCTTGGACGCAAACATCACGGGCACGACACAAAACGCGCAGATGAGCATTGCGGTCTTGCGTGCTCGATTGACGCTCCAGCCATGCTTGATGAGGCTCGATGACAACCATCCTCCGCCCACACTGCCGAAATCCGCGGCCACATAGATTGCCACCAGCGGCGGACCGAGTTTCGTCAATGTGATTCCGTGCGTGGTGTAGAGAAACTTCGGCAGCCAGAAAAGATAAAACCACCAGATGGGATCCGTGAGGGTTTTGCCGAGAACAAACGCCCAAGTCTGCCGGTGCGGCAAGAGGCGCAGCCAGGGAATCTTGACCGAAGGCTCGACAGGATCGCTGAGGATGTAATTCAGCTCACTCGCAGAGAGTCGTTTGTGCTCTTGCGGGCGGCGATAAAAGACAAGCCAGCACACGACCCACGTCGCGCTGAAGAAGCCGGTGAAGACGAATGCCCATCGCCATCCCCAGTGAATTGCGACCCACGGCACCGTAAGCGGCGCAACCACCGCGCCCACGTTCGTTCCCGAATTGAAAATACCGGTGGCGAGCGCCCGCTCCTTTTTGGGAAACCATTCGGTGACGGTCTTGATCGCGGCAGGAAAGTTTCCCGATTCGCCTAACCCGAGCATGGCACGTGCGAATCCGAATCCCACAATGGAATTCGCAAGCGCATGCCCCATAGCCGCAAGGCTCCAGATGCCGATGGAAATCGCATAGCCTATGCGGGTACCGATGCGGTCGATGATCCCGCCCATGAGTGCGAGACCGATCGCATACGTCGCATAGAAGCAGGTAACGACGTCGGCGTATTGAATCTCGTTCCAGCCGAACAACTTCTGCAGATCGGGAGCGAGCAGGCCGAAGACCTGCCGATCCATGTAGTTGATGGTCGTGGCGAAAAATAAAAGCGCGCAGATGACCCAGCGCAGGTTTCCGCCCGCACGCGCGTGGACTGCTGCATCAATTCCAGCAGGAGTGGGAGCGCATCCGGGCTGATCAGTTCCAGTTGAAGTTTGCTGCACGAGGATCCTTAAGGGCGGCTATCGGCGGGCGGCTGTCGGCTTTCGGCCACTCACCATCGTGAACAAAAAGAGGTGTTTGGCCGAACGCCGAATGCTGATAGCCGAATGCCTGTTTTCATCTTCCCATCCAACCACCGTCGACTACTAAGACGTGCCCATGAATATAACTGCTCGCTGGCGATGCGAGGAAAACTACCGTTCCAGCCAAGTCGCTCGGCTCGCCCCAACAGCCTGCCGGAATCCGCTCCAGGATCTGCCGATTGCGCAGTTCATCGCGCTGCAAAGCCGCGGTGTTATCCGTCTTCATGTATCCAGGGGCGATTGCGTTCACGTTCACGTTGTGCGCCGCCCACTCATTTGCCAACGCTTTCGTTAGCTGCGCAACTGCGCCCTTCGACGCGGCATACGCCGGAACCGTGATCCCACCTTCGAATGCGAGCAAGGAAGCGATATTAATGATCTTTCCACCGGATTTCCTGCATAGAAAACCACGGCCTGCTGCCTGGCACAGCTTCCATACCGAATTCAGATTCACTTGGAGCACCGCGCTCCAGTCTTCGTCGCAGTATTCAGTCGCCTTGGCTCGGCGGATCGTTCCCGCATTGTTCACGAGAATATCGATCGACGCAAACTGCTGCGCCTTCGCAAACAGCTCCTCTGCGGCTCCGTGCTTCGACAAGTCGGAAGTGACGGTTGCAGCCTTTCGCCCGAGCTTCTCAATCTCGCGGCACGTTTGCTCCGGCGAGCGCGAATTGCCATGACAAATTACGTCCGCTCCAGCTTGAGCAAGCGCGATCGCCATCGCTGCGCCCAATCCTGCCGACGCGCCGGTAACCAGCGCGGTTTTCCCGTCGAGCCTGAACTGATCGAGGATCACCCGGCTACTTTCTGCTGGCTTCCAGGCCCGATCCTGACTGCGCGAATTCAGGCTGCACGTTTACCACTCCAAACTGACGATCTTCTTTCTCGCGGTGCGCCGCCATCGCCCACAGAAATCCAATCCGATGTCCCGGGGCAGCCACATTGGGATGATATCCACGGGGCATGAGCACGGCGTCGCCATCGCGGACGATGGTCGCCAGTTCCGGCTCTTTGGTGTCCGTGTAAACGAACTGAATTCCGAATCCCGGAGGCGGCATGTGCGTATACACGTACATCTCTTCGAGCATCTCTGCATGCTCGTGAGGAGGCCAGCTCGTCCAGTTACCCGGTTCCGAAATGGTAAGGCCGGCAACCAGGCGTCCAGCTTGCACATTCTTCCCAATGAGGATATTCAGATCACGGGTTGTTGCTGCTCCGCCGGCGGTGAAATGAAGCGTCTTATCATTCTCGATATCGGAATATCGGACGACCTGCAGCGGATATTTATTCTCGACATCCGACGAGAACTCTGCAACGTCAGCATGAGAGCGCGTTTCGAGCTGGATCGAAGAGCCGCGCGGGATGTACACCGAATCGCGTTCTCCCAATTTGAAACGCTCACCCCCCACCATTACGTCTGCTTCTCCAGAGAGGCAGATCAGCGCAGTCTCCTGCTTCCCGTTTTCGAACTGCACCTTCGACGTTCCCGAATCGAGAATCGTCCGCGCATAACAGAGGTGCTTCATCGTACTGTTGGACGGCGTAATAAAAACCTTGCGCCCTTTATGTGCGTTGGTCTTGCGGAAGACATTTCCTTCGCGGGTAACAGGTTCATTTAAGACGGGGGATACGGTGCTCATGATGTACTCCTGTACAACGTAAAGCCGGCCACCCTCGGCCGGGTGTTGCCTTTATCGCTTGTCATCCCGAACCGGCAGCTTTTGGCCGGTGAGAAATCCCTGCAAACTTCCACGCTGCTAGTCACACTGTCGCGGTTCGTAGCGATTCCTCTCTCCTGATCGCGCGAACTGCCCGCGCGAGCATCCACTCTCGGAATGACAAGAATCACAGCCTCCATTATCTGGTTAGATGAACGGAGGCTGCCCTCAAGTTCAATAGGTAAGACGCAGTCCAAGCTGCAGTTGCCGCATTGAACCTGCGCCCGTTATCGTTCCGAAGCTTGCAGTTCCCACCGTCGCGCTGGGATTGTTCAGGTTGACAATGTTGAGAGCATTGGAAGCTTCTGCCCGGAACTCGAGCTTGGCTCTCTCCTTAATTCGAAAATTGCGAAAGATCGCAAGATCGACGCTTTTGTATCCCGGACCGCTCAGGAAGTTGCGCGGCGAACTGCCGTCCACCGGCTGACCAGTCACAGGATTATTCTTTGCGAATGCCGCAATATTGAACCACTCGGCGGCGGTTGGATTTGAGATTCGCGGATCTCCAATCAATTGCGCACGATCGTTGTTCGTGCCGTCCAGGTTAGCGTCGGCGCCATTGGAAATGGTGAATGGCGTACCGCTCTGAAGGCGGGCAATCGGGGAAATCGACCATCCATTCACAATGTTGCGGATGAGGCCATTTCCGCCGGTGTAGTAGTCAGGTTGGAATGTGAGCGAGATAACTGCCTGGTGGCGCATGTCGATGTCGGCGCGCGCACGATCGGCAGCCATATTGTTGACGTCCTGGACGCCTCCCTGCGCGGTGTTGTTATCGATCTGAACGCTGTCGAACGACTTCGACCAGGCATACCAACCATTGAAGGTCAGATGATGCGACATACGATGTTGCGCGCTGATCTGCAGCCCGTTGTACGAAGCGGTCTGATTCGAACGCAGAGCCAGAATCGGGCCGAAATCCTTGTCAGGCCGGCGCGACTGGACATTAGCCGCGGCAGTGCTGGAAGTAGCATTTTGAGTTGGATAGTTCAGGTCTGTCGCGAACGGCAGATTATGACTGAGCGAACCTACATAGGCGATCTGGAAGCTCAGCTTTTGCGTCACCTGTTGCTGAACTGAGAAGTTGAATTGATACGTGTATGGCCATGCGAAGTTAGTTGCCGGACCGAAGACGTTGCCCTGAGGCAGGAAACTGCCCGTGTAAGGGAAAGGAACAGTCGTCATATTGCGGTAAGGATTCGACAACGTGGATCCCGTCCCTTTGACGTTTGGATTCAGAGTCAACCGGACGGCAAACGGCTCGAAATTTGACGTGGTGTTCCACTCGTTCCCTGAGACGCTGCCGTAGAACACTCCGGCCCCGGCTCGAATCGAAGTCCTGCCGGTGCCGAATGGATCGAGCGCAAAGCCGACACGCGGAGAAACGTGGTTCCAGCGAATCGGCACGATTCCGCGTGTAATACCGGGATCCCCGGGAAACAGGAGTCCAACCGGAGCATCCGGGCGCACCTTTGATTGCACGCCTGGGACAAACGTCGATTCCTTGTCCTGTGGATCGGTTGGCGGCGTCTGCACGTCCCAGCGCACGCCGAGGTTCAACGTGAGCCTTGGAGTAACTCGGAAATCATCCTGCAGGAACAATGCAGAGTTCCAGGAGTTGGTGTACGCATTGACCGGAGCGTCCTGCGTAGCGGAATTGGGAATTCCCAATTCGAAATCGGCGAGCGCGCAGGACGGACACTTTGCACCCTTGCTGCCGGGTAAAGTCGCGGTGCCGTTGAATCCAAATACTCCGTAGTTGTTCAACAGTGTTGCCTGGATATCTTTATCCAGCGAAAGCTCGCCCCCGAATCGGAAGGCATGGCGTCCGTGCGTGAGACTGAACACATCGCGAAGCGAGTAATAGTTCGTTCCCGCAACCGGTCCGGCAATTGCTTGCGTCAGGTTGAAAAATCCACTGATGCTGATCTGTGGCAGGGATGGACTACCTTCGATAATCGCTGCCGACCCCAAATCGGTCAGCGACGTTTGCGGTAGATTTAACCGGCCACCATAGTTCCGTGTGTAGCCAATCCAAACCTGGTTGACCATGTTTGGGTTCAAGCTCCAGGTATCGCTCACATTCGCATTATGCTGCCGCCAGGAAAACTGCTGAATCGACCACGGGACGGTACCGCTGCCCGCGCGCACTTTGTTTTCACCGCTCGTTTCGAAGTAGCTGAACGTAAGGCGCTGAGTGTCGTTCAAGTCGTGATCCACTTTGGCAAGGAATTCGTCGGTGTTATACGGATTGGGTATCACTCCCTGCCACTTATTGTTAGCGAGGTTCGGAAGGGGAACGTATTTGTTGATGATATTCATCGCCACCGGGTCGAGATCCGTGAGCTGATCGTTTGCATATCGTGTGCCGCCATTAGGGTTGCTGGCCGAACTCGTCTGCGTACCAGGAATCACCGGCTTCATTCCCGAGGATTGTGAGAAGTCTCCGGTGCGTTCCAGGGCGGACGGAACAATTGCCCCATTGAGGAAGGTGTTCGTGATCTGGCGCAATCCAGCATATGATCCGAAAAAGAAGGTCTTGTTCCTGATGATCGGACCGCCAATGGTGCCGCCGAACTGATTGCGATGCAACGGCGGCGTCGCTGCCGTGTTTCCCCAGTCGTTCGCATTGAAGATGTTGTTGCGAACGAACTCGAAAAGCGATCCGTGGAAGTTGTTCGTGCCTGACTTCGTAATTGTGTTAACGATTCCATTTTGGAATCGACCGTAATCGGCAGCATAGTTGTTGGTCTGAACGCGGAATTCCTGGATGGCATCGGGATTCGGCAGGATGTTTCCCGTGTTGCGCAGGCCGGTCATGTTGATGCCGCCGTCGAGATAGTAATTCACCGAGCCGGCGCCGGCGTCGACGCCTCCGTTAATCAGCGTGCGCTGCTCGGGATAACCGAGCACAATGCTGTTATCGTTGCGCTGAACGCCGGGTACGAGGTCAAGCAGCGTGTAGGGATTGCGGTTGACGATTGGAAGATTCACCATCTCCTGCGTTTCAATCGTGCGACCAATCTCAGGATTCGACGTGTTCACGAGCGGAACTTCCGAAGTCACTTCGATAGTCTCAGTGACCTGTCCGAGCTGAAGTTGCGTGTCTACGCGCGCAGGCTGATCGGCCTGCAGCACGATGCCTGACCGCACCACCTTCTTGAATCCGTTCGCGCTAACTTCTACGTTGTAATTCCCGATTGGCAAAAACTCGAGATGGTACTCGCCTTGCGCTCCAGTTTGTACAGTACGCGTGAATCCAGTTCCCGTATTAGTAACGGTCACTTGAGCAGATGGAACCGCTGCGCCACTCGAATCGGTTACGGTCCCACTCATGTTCGTGGTTGTGACCTGTCCGAAACTCGCTGCGGGCAGCAACACAATGGACAGACCGAGAAGAACAGCAAAGGCGATGAGCCCTGACTTGCGCACGCGCATCTTTCTATCCTCCAGCCCTCTTGAGGCTCTCTATCTTTGTACCGTATTGCGATACTGCGTACCGCAATTGTGAATTGCCAAAAAAATGCCCGGCTTGCGCCGGGCAGTGGATGTGCTTAGACCCCGATTACCTGACCCTGATGATCTCCCTGATACCTGCCGCGAGTCGGCTCCGAACGCATCCCTAATTCATGCGACAGCGCCCTGGCGATTACCATGATCGATTCCGCAACCGCTGGAACTTTTTCGTGACTCAACCGGAAAATAGGTCCCGAAACGCTAATCGCCGCAATTGGATAATCTCCAACGCTCCACACTGGCGCACCCACGCAGAGCACCCCCTCTTCGTGCTCTTCGTCGTCGATCGCGTAGCCCAAACTCCGAACCTTCGCTAGGTCAGCACGAAGATCGAGCATGGTCGTGATGGTCTTGCGCGTGAGCTGGTCGAGTCCATGCTTGCGCACCGCCTCTTCCACCTGGGGCGCGGGCAGGAAGGCCATAATCGCCTTTCCCACCGCAGTGCAATACGCGGGGTTGCGGCGCCCTACGCTCGATGTGAGGCGCACGCTGCGCGATGGCTCGATCTTGTCCAAATAGACGACCTCGCCATCGTCGTAAACGCAAAGATGTCCAGTCTCGCCCGTTTCGCGCACTGCCCGTTCGAGGAACGGACGCGTCCGCTCTCGAAGATCCAGCTGCCCGATGGCTTTCGTGCCGAGCTCGAACAGTTTCAAACCAAGCCGGTATTTTCCCGTATTGGAATTCTTCTCGATGAGCTTGTGTCGTTCGAGCACCATGATGAGCCGATGCGCAGTGCTCTTGTGCAGCTTGAGTAGCTCGGAGATCTGCGCCAGCGTGAGGTCAGGCCCTTGATGCGACAGCGCTTCGAGCAACGCCAGCGCGCGGTCGAGCACCTGAATCTGGTACGGGGACTCCGCGTACCGTTTTGTCTTACTATGCGGCACGGCGAACCATTATATGAAACCGAAAGATTCAGTCAAGCTGGATTTTGCGGTAAGTTGGTGGCGAGGACATGGATCAAAACGGCAAGTTCACTCGTCGCGACTTTCTCAAGACGTCGGCTATCGTAACTGCTGCGAAAGATATTCCGACTACATTCTTGAAATTTCGTAAAAACCCAAGAGCGAACACGAAGGTCACGAAGGTAAAGACAAGAGGTCACGAAGCCTTTCTCTGTGACCTTGTAGTTGCCTTCGTGCCCTACGTGGTCGCTCCTGGTTTTCGCCTACTTCTTCCGCAACTGCTCGTTCATGATGATGAACGCGCCGAGTCCATGCAGATCGTTCGTGTGCCGCGCGCGATTTAGATAGAACGCCAGATCGCCGACGTTCGTCCCTTCGCAGATGTTCGGCATGGAAATCGTGCCGTCCGGATTGCGCGTGATGCTGGCGAGCACGCCGCGATAACCCTTGTCTGCGACTTTCTGGTATTCCTTGCCGATGTATCCGCGCTCCACCGCACGCGAAAGCATGTAGGTGTACATCGCCGAGCTCGAAGTCTCGAGCCAGTTGTCGGCAAGGTCACCGAGATCGACGACTTCGAACCACAATCCCGATTGCGGGTCCTGAAACCGTTGATATGCCTTCGCGAGCTGCTTCACCAGAGCTATCAACTCCGGACGTCGCGGATGATTCTTCGGCAGAATTTCCAGCACATCGACCAGCGCCATGCCATACCAGCCGATCGCGCGGCACCAGAACTGCGAAGAATGATGCGTCACGGGATCGGCCCAGGGCTGCTGTCCGCTTTCGTCGTAGGCGTGATATAGCAATCCCGTTTTGGGATCGTTCACGTGCTTCTGATAAAGGTCGAATTGCTTGGTCGCTTCGTCGTTCGCGTATTGGCTGTCGTTGAAGGTTTCGCCGTAGCGCACCAGCAGCGGCATCGACATGTAGATTCCGTCGAGCCAGGTCTGCCATGCTCGCGAAGGATTATCGGCGTGCCAGAAGGCGCCTTCGTGCGTGCGCGGATAGGTATTCAGACGCTCGCGAATCTGCGTGGCCGCCGTGTGATAGCGTTCGTCTTTTGTTTCGCGATAGAGCGCGATGAGCAGATTGCCCGAGAGCATCGAGTCGAGACTGTCGAGCTTGCTTTTGAGATGGCCATCGCTGTCGAGGTGCGAATCAACCCAGCCCTTGATGAAGTTCAGATACGCCGGATTATTCGTGCGCTTGTAGACGAGGTACTCGCCCCAGAGAAATAGCCCCCGCGGATACGCCCACGACCCAAAATCCGCAGGCGAGTTGAACTGGCGCATCATGGTTTCTATGGCAGCTTGCGAGTAGTCGAAATTCGCAGGTGCCGGCAGGCGCGAGAAGTCCACCGGATTTCGAACCTGCAGCGCATAGTCCCTGAAAAAGTTATTGCGCGAGTTGGTGACATCGAACGAGCCGTCAGGATGTGCCACCACCTTGATGTAATTGCCTTCGGCGTCGCCGGTATTAGCGATGAGGTTGTCACGGCTGTTATGCGCTTTGTCCGAATCGGCGGCGTAATGAAGCTGCCAAAGATCTTCGAGGCCCGAAGAATCGTGTACCGTCTGCCACGCATCAGGACTGCCGCCTTTGTGCGCCCCGTTGTTCATGATGGCAACCCGCGGATGCAGCGCGCGCAGCAGAGCTCTGGTATTCGACTGGTCCCAGCCGTGATGGCTCACCAGGTAAAGATCAACCTTGCCCACCTTGCTATTCGGGCAAACCAGTTCAATTTCTTTCTTCTTGGTCAGGTCGCCGAGATCGATGAAGCGAAATTTGCCATAGGTGATGAGCACTCCGAGTGAAGCCGAGTTCTCGGTAGGATCATCTGCGGGCGCAGGCTCGGTACCGCAAACGTCGTTCAGCTGACCTGCACCGGGAAGCGGACTGGAAATCTCTTTTCGTCCAGCCGTGAGGACCACGACATTCAGTCCCGATATAGGAATGCGGTCGCCGGGCTTTACCGTCAGCCGCTTGGCGCCTGTCTTCGCGATCGTGGCTTCATAGTTGGCGAAATCTTTCCTGACATTATCTGCCTCTTCAAGATTCGCGCCGTGATCGACAAACGTTCCGATCTTCACTTTGTCGGCAAGCTGGGGAACGCCGCCCACGTGGTCGGCGTGGTAGTGCGTAATCAGCACGTAGTCGAGCTGCTGCACGCCGGCAAGTTTCATCGCGGCGACGATGCGATCGGCATCGCGGCCGTTGAAGCCCGCCCAGCCGGTGTCCACAAGCATGGATTGTCCGCTGGGGCTTACTAGCAATGTCGCCTGGCCGCCTTCGACGTCGATGGAGTAGATCTGAAGAGCTGACTGCGTTGCTTGAGCAGCCGCAAAGACGACGCTTACGAGAAGAAGAGAGAGAACGAGAACAGCTTGCGTATAGATTCTGGATCGCATGGCGTCTTCATCCCAAGTAGATCGTGCTGGAATCTCAGCGCTTTTGGCTGACATGTGGCGTTCCAATTCGCCAGTAGAACACGGCGATAGTTATTCCGCCGTCTTCACCTTCACCACGAAGTACAGCAGTGTGCCTTCGACATCTTTCATCCAGTGCGGCACGCCGGCGGGAATAACCATAGCATCGCCGGCTGAGAGACGGTGCGTCTGCCCGCCCTCGATCGAATCGCCGCGTGGCTCTTCCGGATTCGTTGCCTTTTCGCCGATCACCTTGCCGCCGGTCACGATGTTCGTGCTGCCCTGTACGATATAGAAGACGTCGGTGTAGCTGCGATGGACCTCGACGTTTCCCGATTCGGTACGGTGCGCAGTCATCACTCTGTAATTCGGTTCGGCGACGAGCGTTCCGCCCTTCGCGAAGGATAATGCCAAGTCATCTTTGGAGTAGTACTTCACCGGATCGGATGAGGTTGAAGAGTTTGTCTGTACGCTGCTGGGCGGGGCTGGTGTCTGGGTCATGGCCATGGTGCTGACGAACACTATCAGCAGCATGCCTGTTTTGGGAATAAGATTTTGCATCGTTTCGACTCCCGAAATTTTCACACTCCGAAACCGCGGACCAGAGTGCGCAACGAGTGTACGGAATCATCGCAATAAAATCTTCAGCAGATTTGAGAGTTTCGTAATGCGAGACAGGCAATGAGTGCGGCGGCCGAAACACGGGTGTCTTATGACGAGCTGCAGAGCACGCTCGCTGGAGTTTTACGCGAACTAGGATTTTCGGGAGATCGCGCTCAACTGTCAGCGCGCTTGTTCGCCGACGCAAGCCGCGACGGCGTAGCCTCGCACGGGCTGAATCGTTTTCCCCGGTTCGTGCGCGGGATTCGCAGTGGGCTCGTTGATCCCCATGCCACGCCCAAGCTGGTTTCCCATTTCGGAGCTCTAGAGCGTTGGGATGGACAACGCGGCCCGGGTAATCTCAATGCTTACGCAGCGATGCAGCGGGCCATCGAACTAGGTCGCGAACATGGCATCGGCTGTGTAGGTTTAGGAAATACCAACCACTGGATGCGTGGAGGCAACTATGGCTGGCAAGCCGCGCAGGCCGGGGTGATCGGTATCTGTTGGACCAACACCATGCCGAATTTGCCGCCTTGGGGAGCAACGGATCCTCGACTTGGGAACAACCCGATCATCATTGCCGTTCCGCGCAAGCAAGGGCCGGTCGTTCTCGACATGGCAATGTCGCAATTTTCCTATGGAGCGATTGAATCATATCGCCTGAAGAAGCAATTACTGCCTGTTCCCGGAGGCTTCAACGCTGAAGGCGAGTTGACGCGCGATCCCGCTGAGATCGAGCGCTCGCAGCGCGCGCTTCCTGTGGGCTACTGGAAGGGATCGGGCATGGCGCTGATGCTCGACATGATTGCAACGATGTTGGCTGGAGGCAGCGCGACCCATCAGATTCCCGCAGATTCAGAACGGGAAACTGCGCTCTCGCAGCTGTTCATCACCATCGATCCTTCGAAAGCCGGCGGTGCGCAGGGAATTGCCGACGAGATCATCGACGATCTGCACCAAGCAAGCGCTTCGGGCGACGCGCCGGTGCGCTATCCGGGAGAGCAGGTGTTGAAGATCCGTCGGGAGAATATGGAGCACGGCATTCCGGTAAATGCCGCGATCTGGGAAGAGGTGCGCAGATATGGTGGAAGCCCTCGCCTTTAGGCGAGGGCGCGGCTGCAAGCAGCGTCTAAACGACACACAAAGAAATCGCGCTTTAGCGCCGGCCTCGCGGGACCGGCACTAAAGCGCGGGTGTTTCGCATTCCTCGATTCGCGAATGCTAACGCATTCGCTCACCCCCGCCTGAAGGCGGGGGCTCCCACGGGGTACGAACCGGGGACATGGGTTGACAAATCAAACCGGGCACACGGTTGACGCTTCCATCCGACACCAAAAAACCACATGGGGTTATCGATCCTGCGCCTTTCCGTGATCGCCTCCCTGGAAGTTCGAAGCGCCATGCGAGTTTCCGTTTCCACCGGAATCTCTGCTGGGCATAGGACGCGATTGCGGCTGTGACGCTCGCTGTACAACCGGTGCAGGACGCGAATTTCCACGATCCACCTGCGCTGGGCGCTGTGCCTGCTGCACCGGAGCGCTCGGAGCCGAATACGACGGCTGACGCATCTGCCGCTGCGGCATCGGGTAATCGCGTTGATTATTCGCCTGCGGCTGCTGCATTACCGGCTGCGGACGGTTCGTGACTCCCTCGCGGGGTCTGGGCATATCGCGCTCGGCCTGCTGCTGGGAGGCTGCGGGCGGCTGATAGGCAGGCTGAATCCGTTCCATTCCGGAACTCATGCCGCTGCCCTGTCCATTGTTGGCAG
>Ga0134126_10000166_pt1 | contig 85567 bp, 57 predicted proteins | sample KB31752_FD_96881 | JGI IMG/M metagenome (GOLD analysis project Ga0134126, IMG submission 96881) | Terrestrial soil microbial communities with excess Nitrogen fertilizer from Kellogg Biological Station, Michigan, USA - KB3-175-2 | ecosystem: Environmental > Terrestrial > Soil > Unclassified ...
CCAACAGGAGGAGAACCTTCGGGCCGGCCTGAGCACGCAGGACCTGGCGTATGTGATCTACACCTCCGGGTCGACGGGCAAGCCCAAAGGGACCGCGATGTCACATCGCTCGATGGTGAACCTCATCGAGTGGCATCGAAGCACCTTTGGCGAGGGTGCCGGAAAGCGGGTGTTGCAGTTTGCGGCCCTCAGCTTCGATGTGGCCTTCCAGGAGATCTTCACCAGCTTGTGCACTGGAGCGACGCTGGTGTTGCTGGATGAGTGGGTCCGGCGCGACGCCCGCGCGTTGGCGCAGTTGCTGGACCGGGCGTCAATTCATCGCTTGTTCGTACCGCCTCTGGTGCTGCAGAGCTTGGCCGAGCACTGCGAGAGCAGCGGCTCGGTACCGCAGGGACTGCAGGATGTCATCACTGCCGGGGAGCAACTACGCATCACTGCGCCGGTCACCCAGTTGTTTCAGCGATTGGCCGGGTGCCGCCTGCACAATCATTACGGGCCGACCGAGACACATGTGGTAACGGCCCTGACCCTGGAGTCCGACTCACACAGCTGGCCAGCGCTGCCCTCGATTGGCCGGCCGATCTGGAATACCCAGATCTACATTCTGGACGAACAGCGTCAACCGGTGCCGATGGGGGCGACGGGGGAGATTTACATCGCCGGTGCGGGAGTGGCGAACGGGTATCTGCGGCGCCCGGAACTGACCCGGGAGCGCTTCCTGGAGGACCCGTTCAAAGCTGAGCCCGGGGCACGGATGTACAAAACCGGAGACCTGGGGCGATGGAAGTCCGATGGCACCCTCGAGTATCTGGGCCGCAATGATCAACAGGTGAAAATCCGCGGCTTCCGCATCGAGCTTGCGGAGATCGAGGCCCAACTCACCCGTCACGAGCAGGTCAAGGAAGCTACCGTCGTCGCACGTGAGGATGCGCGCGGGCACAAGCGGCTGGTGGCTTACCTGACGGTTCGTGCACAGCGCCCAAGCTCTGATCAACTACGAGCCCATCTGGAAAGCGCTCTTCCCCAGTACATGGTCCCCGCTGCGTTTGTAGTCCTGGACAAGATGCCCGTCAGCCCCAATGGCAAGCTCGACCAGCGCGCATTGCCCGATCCTGACAAGTCGGACTTCACGACTCGTCAGTACGAAACCCTCAGCGGGGAGAAGGAAGAGCTCCTGGGAAGGCTCTGGCGGCAACTTCTGAATCTGGAGTTCGTCGGACGCAATGACAACTTCTTCGAGCTGGGCGGCGACTCGCTACTGATTGCGCAACTGCTGGAGCAGCTGCGCCGCGTGGGTTTCGGCGTCGATGTCCGGCACGCATTCGAAAGCCGCAACCTGGCTGACCTGGCCAACAGGCTCACCAGCTATACGGTGGAGGTACCCGCTTCGGACGCCGCGCTCATCCCGCCCGGGTGCGCAGCGATTACGCCGCAAATGCTACCTCTCGTGCGGCTGCAGCAGGAGCACATCTTCAGGATCGAGCGAGCGGTGCCGGGCGGTGCCGCCAACATCCAGGATATCTACCCGTTGGCGCCCATGCAGGAAGGGATGCTCTTTCATCACTTGCTGGCCGAGCAGGGCGCCGACACGTACGTCTTACCCATCCTCCTGTCCTTCACTGCCAAGCAGAAGTTGAATGACTTCGTGGCAGCTGCGCAAAATGTCATTGATCGGCACGACATTCTGCGAAGCCTCGTGATGTGGGAAGACTTGCCCGATCCGGTGCAGGTGGTTTGTCGTAACGCGCGGCTGCCGGTCGGGGAAATCCCCCTCGATCCCACTCGCGACCCGCTCGAACAACTCAGAGCTCGCATGCAGCCGCAGCTGCAGAGACTCGACCTGCGCGCCGCTCCTCTCATGCGACTCACAGCAGCCGCCAACCCGCACGGGCAGGAATGGTATGCCGTGCTCCAAGTTCATCACATCCTGTGCGATCACGAGTCGCTCGATGCGGTGTTCGCAGAGGTGCACGCATTCCTGGAGGGCAGGGGACCTGCGCTCCCAGTCCCGGTCCCGTACCGGGAGCACGTTGCCAACGTGTTGAGACAGCGAACGAGTCTGAATGCGGAAGCATTTTTCCGTTCCAGGCTGGGCGAAATCGATGAACCGACCGCGCCGTTCGGGCTGTTGGAGGTACGAGGTGAAGGCGGTCCGATAGAGCAAGCCTCCATCAACCTCGATCCAGACCTTGCGCAACGGCTGCTCGAGCAGGCGCGGCGTAGGGCGGTGAGCCCTGCGACCGTGTTCCACGCCTGCTGGGCCCTCGTCGTGGCGCTCACCAGTGGTCGGGATGATGTTGTGTTCGGGACACTGTTACTCGGACGACTCCGGCACGCCGCGAGCGCGCAGCAAGCCCTGGGCATGTTCATGAACACACTGCCTGTGCGCCTGCGCCTGGACGACACCACCGCCGCAGAGCTGGTCGCTCGAACGCACCGCGAGCTCATTGAGCTTCTGGCCTATGAGCAGACATCGCTGACGCTCGCACAGCGTTGCGGCAGCACCGGATCGGCTCCGCTATTCAGCGCTCTGCTGAACTATCGTCACAGCAAGCCAGGATCGGACAGCAATACCACTGACCTGGCACCCGGCGTTCAGATTCTCGAGCTGCGGGAGTGGACCAACTATCCGGTATCGCTCAGTGTGGATGACCTCAAAGGGGCATTCACACTCACGGGCAAGGCACAACAGGGCATCGACCCCCGGCGCATCCTCGGATACGTTTCCACAGCGATGCGCGCACTGATCGGGGCGCTCGAAACCGGCGCCGACACGCCGGTGTTGCGCCTGCCCGTGCTACCTGAGCACGAGTGGCGGCAAATCATTCAATCGTTCAACGCAACGGAGGCTGCGTACCCGGAAGGCAAACTGCTTCACGAGCTCTTCGAGGAGCAAGTCCGGGCGGCTCCCAATGCCCTCGCGCTACGCTGCCGCGAGCAACGGCTGACGTATGCGCAATTGAATGAGCAAGCAAACAAGCTGGCGCGATACATCGGCCGCGTCGGCGCGGGCCAGCAGGGTCGCGTCGGCATCTTCCTCGAGCGTGGCATCTCAACGGTCGTGGCCGTTTTGGGCGTACTCAAGTCCGGGGCAGCTTATATACCGCTTGACCCCAACAATCCGCGCGACCGGCTGGAGCACATCATCGAGGACTCGATGCCGGGCGTGGTTCTCTCCGAAGAGCGCTTCGAGTCGTCTTTGCAAGGGATACGGCATCCTGTTGTTTATCTCGACCAGCAAGCGCACGAAATCGCCGCCGAGGACGGCTCGGACATCACAGTCGACCAGCTCACCAGCGGGCATCTGGCGTACATCATGTACACCTCCGGCTCGACCGGGCGGCCCAAGGGCGTGATGGTTTGCCATCGAAACCTCGTCAACTACTCCACCGATATAGTGCGCCGATTTGACGTCGCAGCCGGTAGCGGCTCGCTGATCGCGACGTCCATGAGCTTCGATTTGTGTTTGACGGGGCTCTTTCCGCCGCTCATCTGTGGCCGTCCAGTGACCCTCTGCGCTGAAGAGGATGATCTGTCCCAAGTGCTGCTCTCCTGCAGGAACTTGTCACCGGTGAAGCTGACACCGACACATCTGAAGCTCCTGGCGCTGTCGCCGGAGAAAGCCAAGGATTGTGTGCGGACCCTGGTACTCGGCGGCGAAGCTCTGACTGGCGAGATCCTGCGATGGTGGCGCACTCATAGTCCGGCCACCAGGGTGTTCAATCACTACGGTCCGACCGAGACGACCATAGGGTGCGCCGTACACGAAGTACTGGTGGATATTCAGGGCCCCGTGCCCATCGGCCGGCCTATTTCGAATACACGGATCTACATTCTCAACCGGCACGGACAACCCGTCCCGGTGGGTGTGGCAGGCGAGATATGCGTCGCCGGCGCGGGAGTCACACAGGGATACTGGAATCAATCGCAACTGACCGCGGAGCGCTTCATCAGCGATCCCTTCACTTGCGATCCAGGTGGGCCTTCATCCATGTACCGCACGGGCGATCTGGGACGCTGGCGGGCGGACGGGGCGATCGAATACCTCGGCAGGAACGACTCCCAGGTCAAGATCCGCGGATTCCGGATTGAGCTGGGGGAGATTGAAGCGCAGCTGGCGCGCCATCCGCAAGTCGCGAATTCCGTAGTGATCGTGAGCGAGAGCGCTTTCGGCGAGCGCTCGCTGGTGGCTTATGCCATCGCGAAGGACGCCGCTGACGCGAAGGCCCCTGTGACGGCGGATGCTCTGCGGGCCTACCTCAAAACCAACTTGCCCGAGCCCATGGTGCCCAGCGCATTTGTCATGCTGGAGCGATTCCCGATGACACCCAATGGCAAGCTCGACCGGCGCGCGTTGCCAGTCCCGGAGCGGCCTTCACGGGATACGTTGGCTTACGAGCCACCCAGGACGCAGATGGAGAAGGCGATCGCACCCATCTGGGCGGAGCTGCTGCATCTTGAGCGGGTGGGGTTGGACGATGACTTCTTTGCGCTCGGTGGCCATTCGCTGCTCGCCATGCAGTTGGTGGTTCGTCTGCGCTCCTCGTTGTCCATGGCCGTTCCGATGAAGTTGCCGTTTGGGTTCCCCACCTTGAGACAGCTTGCGGCGCAGGTGCAGGAGCTCAGGCGGACGACCCTGCTTGCGAAAGTCCAGGCTGGCGGAATCGACGTCCAGAGCCTTCTCAACAAACTCGGCACTCTTTCAGACAGTGCCGTGCAGAAGATGCTGCGAGAGCTACAGGGAGAGGTCAGATCATGAACGCAAGCGCGGTTGCCCTGGAAGAACACCTGCTCACCCTTTCGGAGGACAGGACCGAGCTGTTGCTTCGACTGCTTCTGGAAGAAAGCACTGGAGAGACTCAGCCCGAGCTCTCCGTCATCGGTGCGCGCGATCCTGACGCTCCACTGCGAGCGTCGTGGGGTCAGGAGCGCCTGTGGTTCATAGACCGGTTGGAAGGCGGAGGCGCCGGATACCAGGTGCCCATTGTGATCCGATTGCGCGGGATCCTTCGCGAACAGGCACTGCAACGGGCACTCGATGCATTAGTGCAACGTCATGAAGCCTTGCGCACCGTCTTTGTTGCTGACGCGAATGGACTGCCGGAACAGCAGATCAAGCCATCCGGTCACTTTCTGTTGAAACACGTCGATCTCGTGGGACGCAGCGCGACAGAGCGGGAGACCGAGTCGCGGCGGCACGCGGCTGAGGAGGCGCAGGCAAAGATCGACCTTGCGCGGGGTCCGCTCATCGCAGGCCGTCTGTTACGCCTCCAAGCCGAAGAACACCTTCTCATCGTAATCGTGCATCACATCATTGCGGATGGTTGGTCGCGCGGCATTTTCGTCCGCGAGCTCGCTCAGCTTTATGAGGTGTATTCGCGCGGCAGGGAAAACCGCATCCCGCCACTCCCACTTCAATATGCAGACTACGTCGCGTGGCAACGTCAATGGCTGAGTAGTGCGGAGCTGTCGAACCAACTGGCTTACTGGTGCACCCACCTGCGAGGCCTCTCACCTCAACTCAACCTGCCGACGGATCGACCGAGACCTGCGCGGCAAAGCTATCGCGGCGAGAACGTACCGGTCCGTCTCGATGCTCGTCTTGTCGCCAGGCTCAGAGCCTTTGCACAAGAAAAGCGCATAACCCTCTTCATGCTGCTCTATGCCGGTTGGGCCATTCTCCTGTCGCGGTTGAGCGGCCAGGAGGACGTCGTGATGGGCGTGCCCATTGCCAACAGACAGCGACCGGAGTTCGAGGCCTTGATCGGGCTTTTCGCCAACACGGTGGTCATGCGTGTCAAGGCTCGAAGGGACTTGACCCTCGAGGAGTTCCTCGAGCAGGTCAAGGACGTCACACTCGCAGCCTACGAGCATCAGGACGCCCCGTTCGAGCAGGTAGTCAAGGCGCTTCAGCCGGAAAGAAGCCTGAGTCGCAATCCGCTCTTCCAGGTTGGCTTCGTGCTGCAGAACGTGCCTCAATCAACCCTGCAACTGCCGGAGATCACCGGAACGTTGGAGGATATCCGGGACGAGCCCGCGATTTTGGACCTCACGATGGTGCTCGAGGAGCGCGGCGACGAGGTTGGCGGCATCCTCAATTACGCCATGGAGCTCTACGACCGTCAAACCCTGGAGCGGTGGCTCGCCTGCTACTCGATCCTGCTGGCCGGACTGGTAGAGGGCTCCGCGCGCAGACTCGCGGAGCTCCCGCTGCTACCGGATACAGAGCGCCGACGAGTCCTCGAGGCATTCAACGACACCACCGTCGCCTATCCGGCTGGAATGCCGGTTTACGAATTGTTCGAATCCTGGGCCCAACGGCACCCGCACGCCCCTTGTGTCGTCCAACAGGATGAGGTGGCGACATACGCACAGATCAACAGTCGGGCGAATCGCCTGGCAAGATACCTCCGCAGACACGGCGTCGGGCCGGACCGGCTGGTGGCGATCTGTGTCGAGCGCTCCGTTACCATGGTGGTTGCCAAGCTCGCCGTACTGAAGGCGGGCGGTGCGTATATTCCGCTCGATCCCAGCTATCCGACCGAGCGACTCGCCTACATTCTTGAGAACAGCGCGCCTGCCATTGTTCTGACGCTTCAAAGTACACCGAGCCTTCCCACTGACACTGTCAAGGTGTTGGCGATCGACACCTTGAGCGCCGAGCTCGATAGCGAGGCGGATGAGAACATCGAACGGAGGCAGCTGGAGCTCGAGCCTCATCATCTCGCATACGTGATCTACACCTCCGGATCCACAGGCGCGCCCAAAGGCGTGATGGTGACACACCGGAATCTGGTCAATCTGATTCACTGGCACTGCGAGACATTCCATCTCACGCAGGCTTCGCGTTGTCTATGTGCGGCCTCGCTCGGATTCGATGCCGCTGCTTGGGAGATCTGGCCGGCGCTCAGCTGCGGTGCAACCCTCGTGCTGCCGCCGATTGAGCCGAGCCGCGATGCGCAGTCCTTCCTCAAGTGGTGGTCGGCAGAGGCCCTGGATGTGTGCTTCCTGCCGACCGGTCTGGCCGAGATCGCCATTAGCCACTCCATGCTCAATCGGCACCTCAAGACACTCCTGGTAGGCGGCGATCGACTTCGGGTCCGCCAGGGATCGCTGCCGTTTCAGTTGATCAACAATTACGGTCCCACCGAATCCACCGTCGTCGCGAGCTCCGGACGAATCCGGGACGAGGATGCCGTACTGCACATCGGGCGACCGGTGGCCAACACCCGAATCTACATCCTGGACGGCGGTCGCAGGCCGGTGCCCGTTGGCGTTGCGGGGGAGCTCTACATTGGCGGTACCAGCGTGGCGCGTGGCTATCTGAACCGGCCGGAGCTCACCACAGAGCGATTTCTTCCGGACCCGTTCAGCGACACCGCGCAGGCGCGGATGTACCGCACCGGAGACATTGGGCGCTGGCGCGACGACGGCACCATCGAATTCCTGGGACGTAACGATCATCAGGTCAAAGTGCGAGGCTTCCGGATCGAGTTGGGCGAGATTGAAGCGCAACTCCTGAAACACGTGCAGGTGAAGGAAGTCGTGGTACTCGCTCGGGAAGATGTCCCGGGCAATCGTATGCTGGTGGGATACGTTACGCTCCGGGAAGGCGCTGACGTCGTTGATTCGGACCTGCGCGACTACGTGAAAGCCGCGCTACCGCAGTACATGGTACCGAGTGCCTTTGTAATCCTCCCGCATCTGCCTTTGACCGCCAACGGCAAGCTGGATCGCGACGCTCTTCCAGTTCCGGAGCACGATCCCAACGACTCCCTTCCCTATGAGGCTCCCACAGGAGAAGCAGAGACCACTGTCGCGCAGATCTGGCGCGAGCTGTTGGGAGTCGAGCGTCCGGGGCGTCATGACAACTTCTTCGATCTGGGAGGCCATTCCCTGCTCGCCGCCCGGGTGCTCGCGCGCATTCGGGAGCTGCTGCAGGTTGATCTGCCGTTGAGTGCGCTATTGGGCGCCCCGACGTTGACTGACTTTTCAGGGCTGATTGATGCAGAACGGCATCAGGTGACCGCGCAAGTCATGGATGAGGTCGACGCCATGGACGCGCAGACGGTGCGGATGCGCATCGCGGAATTGGAGAGAGAGCTGGCGAGCGCGCAGGACTGAGCGGTCGGCGATGAGAGCAGCAGAGCGTATCGAGAAAGGAATCACATGCAACACACGAAGACATCGGCCTCGCCCGTAACGGATATCATGGCAGCCGACAAAGAGCGCCTGGCCAGTTTGTTGGTCGCGGCCGAGCAGCGGCGGCGCCGCGCCCGCGACACCATCAAGCCGCGAACCGGCCCAGGCCCGTTTCCGCTCTCGCATGCCCAGGAGCGGCTGTGGTTTCTCAGCCAACTTGGCCTGTCGCGCTCAGCTTATAACGTACTGCTGGCGATCCGGATGTCGGGCGATGTCGTGGAGGTTGCCTGGGAGCAGACCTTCACGGAGCTCGTACGCCGCCACGAAGTCCTGCGAACCCGCTTTGTAGTCCTCGAAGGCGTACCGCATCAGGCGATCGATGCGCCGGAGCCGGTTGAAGTACTCCCGCTGGACCTGAGCCAGATTTCGGACGTGCAGCGGCGCGAACAACGTCTGCACGAGCGGCTGCAACGCGAGCGTCTGCAGGAGTTCGACCTCAGTAGCGGACAGTTGATGCAGGTGGTGTTGGCGAAACTGGCCGATCGCGAGCACGTGCTGATCGTCACCCTGCACCACATTGTCTGTGATGGGTTGTCCTTAGGTGTGCTGCTGAAGGAGCTGACCGCGTTGTATACGGGCTTCGCACAAGGTCGTCCGAGCGCGCTGTCCGCGCTGCCAGTCCAGTACTCGGACTATGCGATCTGGCAGCGGCAGCAACTCCAGGGCGAAGCGCTCGAAGGGCACCTGCGGTACTGGCGCGAGCGGCTGCTCGGAGCACCATCGGAGTTGACTCTGCCCGCGGACCGGCCACGCCCCAAAACCGAGAGTTTCAATGGAGCGACGCTGTCATTCGAGTTGTCGCATGACACGTTCGTGTCCCTGAAAGAGCTGGCTCGTGCTCATGAGGCGACACTCTTTATGGCGCTGGTCACGAGCTTTCAGGCGCTGCTCGCCCGTTGGACGGGACAGGATGATATTGTCATCGGGACGCCGATGGCAGGTCGCGCACATCGCGAAATCGAAGGCCTGATCGGATTCTTCGTCAACACACTGGTGATTCGGACCACCTTTGGACCGGAGGTGACATTCCGGCAACTCCTCGAGCAGGTCAAAGCGGGAACACTGGGCGCCTACGCCCACCAGATGTTGCCTTTCGAGCTGCTGGTGAAAGAGCTGCAGCCCGAACGCAACCTCGCTCGCCAGCCGGTGTTTCAGGTTATGTTGGCACACCAGAACTTCCCGGAGCAGAATCTGGAGCTCCCCGGCTTGAAGTGCTCGTTCGTAGAGCCTGCCGGTGTGGCCGCGCATTTCGACCTGACACTCTATCTCTCGGAGGACGCCAACGGAATTCGCGGTACTTTGGAGTACGCCACGGATCTGTTCGATGCCTCCACCATGGAGCGTCTGGTCGAGCACTATCACAGATTGCTCGCCGGGGTCGTCGCCAACCCGGATTACCCCGTAGAACGTGTGACCCTGCTGGGCGACGCCGAGAGGCGTCAGGTACTGAATGTTTGGAACGACACCGCGGCGCAGTATCCGAAGGACAAACGCATTCCCGATCTCCTCGAGGAGCAGGTCGCGCGGGCGCCGCACGCCATGGCGGTTCTGCACGAAGGTCAATCCCTGACATTCGCGGAGCTGAGCTCGAAAGCGAATGCGCTGGCAGCACGTTTGACGCGAGAAGGGGTGAGCTGCGGGGATGTCGTGGGCATCTGCATGAATCGCAGCGTCGCGATGATAGTCGCAGTGCTGGGCATCCTGAAAGCGGGGGCGGCTTACCTGCCGCTCGACCCGAACTATCCTCCCGACCGGCTGCGGTACATGCTGGAGGACGGCCAGCCACGCGTCGTGCTCACCGACAGCCCTCCGAATCCAACGCTCCAGGAATCCACCGCCGCCACGTTATTGGCGGTGGATGACCTGCGTGACACGGCCACTTGGGCGACCGAGCCTGCAGTGGAACCGCGTTCGAGCCGTGATTCGGCTGAGCCGGTGTATGTGATCTACACCTCGGGGTCGACGGGCAAGCCCAAAGGGACCGCAATGTCACATCGCTCGATGGTGAACCTCATCGAGTGGCATCGAAGCACCTTTGGCGAGGGCGCCGGAAAACGGGTGTTGCAGTTTGCGGCCCTCAGCTTCGATGTGGCCTTCCAGGAGATCTTCACCAGCTTGTGCACTGGAGCAACGCTGGTGTTGCTGGATGAGTGGGTCCGGCGCGACGCCCGCGCGTTGGCGCAGTTGCTGAACCGGGAGTCAATACATCGCTTGTTCGTACCGCCTCTGGTGCTGCAGAGCTTGGCCGAGCACTGCGAGAGCAGCGGCTCGGTACCGCAGGGACTGCAGGATGTCATTACCGCCGGAGAGCAACTGCGCATCACTGCGCCGATCGCCAGGTTGTTCCAGCGATTGCCCGGGTCCCGACTGCACAATCACTACGGACCGACCGAGACACACGTGGTAACGGCCCTGACCCTGGAGTCCGACCCACACAGCTGGCCAGCACTGCCCTCGATTGGCCGGCCGATCTGGAATACCCAGATCTACATTCTGGACGGCCATCGTCAGCCTGTGCCGATGGGGGCGACGGGGGAGATTTACATCGCCGGTGCGGGAGTGGCGAACGGGTATCTGCGGCGTCCGGAACTGACCCAGGAGCGCTTCCTGGACGACCCGTTCAAAGCCGAGTCCGGCGCGCGGATGTACAAAACCGGAGACCTGGGGCGATGGAAGTCCGATGGCACCCTCGAGTATCTGGGCCGCAATGATCAACAGGTAAAAATCCGCGGCTTTCGCATCGAGCTTGCGGAGATCGAGGCCCAACTCGCCCGTCACGAGCAGGTCAAGGAAGCTGCCGTCATCGCACGCGAAGACATTCCCGGCGAGAAGCGCCTGGTGGCGTATGTCACGCCTAAACAGGGAATGACCCCGACGGTTGAGCAGTTGCGTACCGACCTGAAAGGCGCACTTCCCGAACACATGGTACCCAGCGCATTCGTGGTGCTGGAGCGCTTGCCGCTCACCCCGAGCGGCAAACTCGATCGGCGCGCCTTACCGGTGCCCCAACTGGATGCATACCTCAGCCGACAGTACGAAGCGCCCCAGGGGGAGGTTGAGGAGCAGCTCGCACAGATCTGGCAGGAACTGGTGCACGTGGAGCGCGTCGGACGCCACGACAACTTCTTCGAGCTCGGTGGACATTCACTGCTGCTCGTGCAGATGATGGAGCGACTCCGACGGCTCGGGAAGCGCGCTGATGTGCGCACCATTTACGAAAGCACCACGCTGAAAGATCTCGCCCGGACCCTGACCACTCATCAGGCTGCGGAGTTCGAGGTACCTCCGAACCGGATTCCGCGCGGCTGCCGCAAGATCGAGCCGGACATGCTGACCCTGGTGAAGCTGGAGCCGGCTCATATCGAGCGAATCGTCCGAGCGACCCCCGGGGGCGCGGCCAATGTGCAAGACATTTATCCATTAGTCGCGCTGCAGGAAGGGATGTTGTTTCACCACCTGCTCCACGAGGGCGGGGATACCTACGTCGTCTTGATGCTCTTTTCGCTGCCATCGTTCGAGACGTTGACGAGTTTCATCGAGGCGTTGCAGAAGGTCATCGATCGACATGACATCCTGCGAACGGCCGTGATGTGGGACGGGTTGCCCGAGCCGGTGCAAGTCGTTTACCGCAAGGCCAAGCTGCCGGTCAACGAAGTGGAGTTGAGTCGCGATCGGGATCCGGTCGAACAGTTCCAGGAGCGCATGCAACTCGAGCGCCAGCACCTGGATCTCGGCCGCGCTCCGCTGATGCGCCTGACGATCGCTCACCACCCGGGATCTCCCGAGTGGTCCGCGCTCCTGCAGTTGCATCATCTGGTCTGCGATCATGAGTCGCTGGAAACCATGTTTGCGGAGGTGAAAAGCTGCCTTGACGGCCGCGACAGCGAGCTGCCAAAACCCATGCGGTATCGAAATCACGTCGCACAGGCATTGACCTATGCGAGGACGCATGATTCGGCAGCCTTCTTCCGCCGCAAGCTCGGCGACGTCAACGAGCCCACCGCGCCCTTTGGGCTCTTGGACGTACATGGCGACGGGAGTCAGGTGGATCAGTTCGACCTGACGCTGCCATCAACGTTGACACATCGACTCCGCACCCTGGCGCGCCGCATGGGTATGAGCGCGGCAACTCTGTTTCACGCCGCCTGGGGCGTGGTTGTGTCCCGCACCAGCGGGCGGGAGGATGTGGTGTTTGGCACAGTCCTGCTCGGTCGCATGCACGGACAAGCCGGCGCGCAGCGAGTGTTGGGCATGTTCATGAATACCTTGCCCTTGCGCTTGAACCTGCGGGGGGTCACGTCGAAGGAGCTGGTCGAGCAAACGCATCGGGAGCTGGCGGACCTGCTGAGCCACGAGCAGGACTCTCTGGCCGTCGCGCAGCGATGCAGTCAGATGATCGGTGCAACGCCACTGTTCAGCTCACTGCTGAACTACCGGCACAGCTCATTTGATATCAGCAGCGACTTTGGCCACTCATCGGGACTCCAATTCCGTGCGGTCCGCAGCCGTACGAACTATCCGGTCATGCTCTCTGTGGATGACTATGGTCAGGAGTTCGGACTGGTCATGAACACGGATCGGCGCGTTGGCCCCGAGCGGATGATGGGCTATCTGCTCGAAGTGCTGACCGCACTGGTACAGGATCTGGAGGACCGGCAGTTCACGCCTGCTTTGATGCTACCCGTCCTGCCCGGGGACGAGCAGGAGCGTGCGCTGAAGGCTCTCAACGCGACTAGCGTTGCCTACGCGAAGGAGAGGGTGATCCAGGAGCTGTTCGAAGCACAAGCGAGCAGTACACCCGAAGCAGTGGCGGTGATGCACGAAGGACGCGCTCTGAGGTACGCCGACCTGAATGCTCGAGCCAACCAGCTCGCGCGATATCTGGTGCATTTGGGCGTGGGTCCGGAGCAGGTGGTCGGCATCTGCATCAATCGCGACATCGAGATGGTCGTGGGCTTGCTGGGAATCTTGAAAGCCGGCGCCGCCTATGTACCGCTCGATCCCAACTATCCGCGCGAACGGCTGCAGCACATGCTCGAGGACGCCGCCCCGCAGGTAGTGCTGACCACGGCAGAACTGCAGAACGTTCTTCCTCCGACAGGAGCGCAGATCATTGCAGTGGATGCGAAGCTGCAGGAGATCCGCGCACAACAGGACGAAAACCTGCGGGCCGCGCAGCTCGGCCTGAGCTCGCAGGACCTGGTGTATGTGATCTACACCTCCGGGTCGACGGGCAAGCCCAAAGGGACCGCGATGTCACATCGCTCAATGGTGAACCTCATCGAGTGGCATCGAAGCACCTTTGGCGAGGGCGCCGGAAAGCGGGTGTTGCAGTTTGCGGCCCTCAGCTTCGATGTGGCCTTCCAGGAGATCTTCACCAGCTTGTGCACCGGGGCGACCCTGGTGTTGCTGGATGAATGGGTCCGTCGAGATGCCCGTGCATTGGCGCAGTTGCTGGACCGGGAGTCAATTCAGCGCTTGTTCGTACCGCCTCTGGTGCTGCAGAGTTTGGCCGAGCACTGCGAGAGCAGCGGCTCGGTACCGCAGGGACTGCAGGATGTCATCACCGCCGGAGAGCAACTACGCATCACTGCGCCGATCGCCCAATTGTTTCAGCGATTGGCCAGGTGCCGGCTGCACAATCACTACGGACCGACCGAGACGCATGTGGTAACGGCCCTGACCCTGGAGTCCGACCCACACAGCTGGCCGGCGCTGCCCTCGATTGGCCGGCCGGTCTCAAATACCCAGATCTACATTCTGGACGGACATCGTCAGCCGGTGCCCATCGGGGCAAGCGGGGAGATTTACGTCGCCGGCGCGGGGGTGGCGACCGGCTATCTGCGGCGTCCGGAGCTCACGCAGGAGCGCTTCCTGGAGGATCCGTTCAAAGCCGAGTCCGGAGCGCGGATGTATAAAACCGGAGACCTGGGGCGATGGAAGTCCGATGGCACCCTCGAGTATCTGGGCCGCAATGATCAACAGGTGAAAATCCGCGGCTTCCGCATTGAGCTTGCGGAGATCGAGGCCCAACTCACCCGTCACGAGCAGGTCAAGGAAGCTGCTGTCATTGCGCGCGAAGACAGTCCTGGGGAGAAGCGCCTGGTGGCGTATGTCACGCCCAGACAGGGAATGACCCCGACGGTTGAACAGTTGCGGACCGATATCAAAGGAGCGCTTCCCGAACACATGATACCCAGTGCCTTCGTGGTCCTGGAGCGTTTGCCGCTCACCCCGAGCGGTAAACTCGATCGGCGCGCCTTACCAGTGCCGCAACTGGATGCATACCTCAGTCGACAGTACGAAGCGCCCCAGGGAGAGGTCGAGGAGCAACTCGCTCGTATCTGGCAGGAACTGCTGCATGTGGAGCGTGTCGGACGCCAAGACAATTTCTTCGAGCTCGGCGGACATTCACTGCACGGTATGAAGCTGATAGGGAGAATCTCAACACAGTTTGGTGTCAGCCTCTCGGTCATTGCCGCATTCCAATACCCGACCATCGAGCGCATGGCGGACATTGTAAACTCACTGACATCCCGGAGAGACGAGCGTGAGCTCGAGCAGGGAACGATTTGAGGCCATGCAATCGAGCGCCGACGCGATTGTTGCTGTGATCGAAGCCTTTGGTCGCAAGGGGGTGCGCTTCTGGCAGGAAAACGGCCAGTTGCGCTACGAAGCCCCCAGAGGCGCTCTAACATCACAGGATCTGGAGCGTCTGCGAGCGAACAAGGCCAACATCATTGCGCATCTCAGCAGTCGCTCGGAGCCAGCGGAGCCCGAGGATCCCGCGCTCGGGCCCCGCCGTTGCAGCAACTCCGCTCCCCTCACGTTCTCGCAGTTGGTGCGCTGGCGCTTGTTACAAAAAGGGGAGGTTCCCAACGTCCGCAGCATCGCATCGGCGCTTCGGCTGTGCGGGTCTTTGAATGTGGCTGTTTTACAAGCCAGCTTGAATGAGATCGTCCGCCGCCATGAAGCCCTGCGCACCCAGGTTGTCATTCGTGACGGGCTCCCGGTACAGGAAATCGCCGCAGTGCAGGCGTGTACATTGGAGCTGGAAGATCTCTCGCTCCGAGCGGAAGAGGCCGGCGGGAACCAACTCGAGCACAGTGTCCAGCAGTTTATTCTGACACCCCTCGACGTCAGCCGTGACCCGCTCTTCGCGGCGCGGTTGATCAAGGTCCGACCTGATGAGCACGTGCTGGTCCTTGCGATGGAGCACATCATCTCCGACGCCGCTTCAGGCGGGATCCTGCTCCGTGATGTTCTGGCGGCATATGCGCAGTTGCTCGAGAATGGGATCGTCTCTCTGGCTCCGATCGCCATACAGTTCGCCGATTACGCATGCTGGCAAAGCCGGTCACCGGCCATCCGGGCGCGCAAGAACGCATACTGGAATGCACGTCTCGCCGGATCGTCACGGCTTCGGTTTCCAGACAGCGAACCGCCTGCGGCCGCCTCGTGCTCCGGCTGGGGCAGAGTCCCTGTTACCATCAGTCGGGAAAAAAAGGCCCAGTTGCAATCCTGGTCCCGCAGCCATGCCACGACCCAGGTCATGGCGCTGCTCACCTGTTTTGCCGCTGCGCTGGCGCGCTGGTGTCAGGTGACCGATGCCGTCATCCAGTATCAATCGGACGGCAGAGTGCGTCCCGAAGTGTCAAATTCCATCGGGTACTTTGCTTGTCCTTTGTATCTGCGGCTGCAGCTGACTCCGCAAGACACCCTCGTGGCGCTCATGCAACGCCTCACGCAGGAATTCTGCAACGCACATGAGCACTCGGACGAATCGTCCATCGCAACACAAGAGCCGCGTCCGGCGTTCACTCGCAACCCCGCATTCAACTGGGTCCCGCGGGGATCCGGTCCCGCCGTGTCGCAATTGCCCGGTTCGCCACGGCCGCTGGTGTGCTCCCCGGTGGAGATTGCGCACCCGACGTTGGATAAGCTGGAGCTGGATCACGAACCCATCCTGCTGCTCTACGACGGGGACGAGCAAGTGAGCGGCGGGGTCTTCTTTCCTAAGAATCACCTCTCGGAGGCGTCCATCCGGAACTTCGCCCAAGCGTTCGCTGTGATCACCGACGCGCTCCTGGAGCAACCCACAGTCCGGATCCGTGACATCCCAATATCGAGCGCTTCTTCAGTTATATCTACAGCACCTCCAGATGTATCCAGTTAGGGCCCGCAACTTTTTCTGAAATCTGTCATCCGATGCCTATAGACTTCGTGATCCTGATGGCCGTGCTACCAAGGATTCGGTGTAAGCTACGCGGCCGCCTTTATGGAGAGTGCAAGGATGCCCCAAAAACGACGGATCGATCTGCCAGGCGGTACTTACTATGTCGTGCGTCGGACACACTGCGATTGGCCGGTATTCTCATCGGATAGAGACTACGGCGTTCTGCAGGAGTTGATGCCCGATGCATTGAAGCGTTCCGATGCGCAGTTGCTGGCGTATTGCTGGATGCCGGATGCCATTCACATGGTGCTGCGGATGAACAGCGCTGGTATCGGCAATTTTATGCGCTATCTGACCAGCCATTTTGCCCAGCGCGTGCAGCGGCGCTCCGGGCGTCGGGGCCAGTTTTTTCGGCGCCGCTATCAGTCGACGCTCCTTGAGCCGCAGACCTATCTGCTGCCGGTGATGCGGTACATTCACCACCTTCCGGTAGCCGAAAGTCTGGCTTCCGAGCCGCACGAGTATCCTTTCAGCAGCGTCACTGCCTACTTGGGTGAGTCGCGTCAGGGATGGGTTTCGACCGCTCCAGTACTGGAGCTGCTCGATCGTCTTCCTGACGGCGCCACCCGCCAGCAACTAGTCACCGAGCCACCACCGGAAATCGTGCGCGATGCGTTCGACTGCAGGCAGTCCGAAACGCCTAGTATTCTCGGAAGCCCTGAGTTCCTGGGACAACTACCGCGGCAGCTCAGCCCTCCGGCACGCAGCAGGCGCTCAATAGAAGAGATCGCCGACTATGTCTGTACTACACAAGGGATCACGCACCAACAGCTGGTGTCGAGGTCGCGTCGCCGCCAGCTCGTACTCGCTCGGGCACTGGTTGCGTGGTATGCCACCGAGCGTCGAGTGGCCACGCTGCGTGCCGTGTCGGAGTACCTGCACCATAGTCCATCCGGGCTGAGCAGGGCGGTTGCAGCACACCAGGCGCGATACCCGCAGTTGTTCACTTTTGCTACATTTCGCGCGCTCACCCCTCTTGCGCCCATTGCGTCAAGTCGTGAAACCCGCTTGCGTCAAGACGAACGGACTCTCCCTATCCCGTATGGCTCTATAGAATGTGACAGGCACGTTCACATTGGAGCCTGTCATGTTTGCAGATCTTGAGCTCGCAGCGAGGATAGAGAAGGCCGAAGCGCGCCTCACCCGGGAAGCGGGCCGCGCCTTCGGCCGTACCCACGCCGATGGCAGCGCCTTTGCAATCGATATCGGCGGGGGAGTCGCCGCGCTCCTGCGTCAGGGGTCGCCGATGAACAAGGTGATCGGGATCTTCGGCGGGTTTCCGCCGGAGGCACTCGTTCGCGGTCGAATGCCATGGGCGCCGCTTCAGTCTGCTCTACTCGCGCGCCATTCTGGTGCTCGAGAAGGGCGGCTCACGCGCGTAATGAAGCCGGCACCTGTCCGCCATTCTCGGCCAACTTCTCCATCACCTGCTTGTGCAGCCAGATGTTCATGGATGCCGAGTCGTTCGGATCGCCTTTGTAGCCCAACTCGGCGGCCAGCTGCTTACGGTTCTGCAGACTCGGATCCAGTCCGACCACTTTCATCAAATCCACAATGGAAGTTTGCCAGTTGAGCTTCTGACCACTTTTCTGCGCCATGTTGGTCAGGACCGCTTCCACATTGACAAGTGGCTGGCCCGCGGGTTTGGGCGTAGGGGTGGGCTGTGGTGCGGCGACTGTCGCAGGCGCCGCAGGCGGCGGAGGCATCGCTGAAGGCTGAGGTGCGGTCACAGGTGTCGTGGCGGCGGGATGGCCGAAAATTGCATTCTTCAAAGTCTCGAATAGGCTCATGTTCGTCTCCCCTGGAGTAGGCCTGTGCGGTGAATGGGGGGCAACGTGGAACAACGCTCAGGGCCGCGCGCCAGTTCCTGGAGGCAGACGCCGCCCCACAGGGGGCGCCGCCCTCAGGGCTGCGCCAGGAACGATCACTCGCGTTGACCGCAATCGCCTGCGCAAGCCTCGTTCGATCGGCACAGTGAACCGGCGTGACAGAGCAGTTCCCAGCAGCCAACATACGAGCAGAATCGGCGGATACCACAGGAACCGCCACGCTCCTGCAAGGCCAGCCCAATTGAAGAGCGCGAGTCCTCCAAACACACAAAACATATGAGACAGATAGATCTCATAACTCAGCCGGCCCCACGAGCGCAACCATTCCAGTCCGAGACCGGGTTGCGCGCTGCTCCTCAAAGAGGCACGCCAGTGTGCACTGATAACGATGCATGCGGCCGCCATCGCAAGAAACAGCCCATAGCCGTGATGTACGATCTTCCAGACCCAGCTGCCGGCGAAAAGAACCATACAGACCCCGACCCAACCCATCAGCGCCGTGGCGAGCATCACCTTGAAGTCAGGAGTCTGGAGGCGATGTACGAGCATTGCGGCGAGCACGCCCACCGCGATCGCCGCCATGCCGGGTAGATAGGCTTTCTCCTGCCAGATCTCATTGCCGTCGGCGGCCAATGCCGCATGTGTGACCGGTAGCGAGACCGCGAGCAGCACCAGTGCCGGGACCAGCAGTCCCACGCGGCTCAACAGCAGGCATGCCAGTGGGAATGCCAGGTAGAACACTTCCTCGACCGAGAGTGACCAGAGGACATCCCAACCACCGGGCAGATATCCATGGATTCCCTCGTACCAGTTGAGGTAGAGACCCAGTGCTGCGCCAAGCGCACCGCCGAGTGACTGGCCGGGCTTCTCGATCACGAATCCGGGTATGCCAAGAAGATGGCACGAGCTCAACACGAGAATCACAAACAGCAGCAGTGGCACGATGCGGCTCACCCGCAGTGAGTAAAAGCCACCCAACGAGATGCGTCGCAATTCTCCCCAGCGCTCCTGAGAGCGGCGTGTGATGAGAAAGCCGGAAATGACAAAGAAGAGCATGACCGCCTCGGCACCATTGAAGTTCAGCCCCTGCAGCAGCCAGTGGGGCAGCAACCCGGCAAGCGACGTCTGCGACAGCGGCACGCGGATGCCGATGTGATGCAGGACGACCAGCAGGATCGAGAGGCCGCGCAACTCGTCAATACCGCTGTTGCGCCGTCCGCGGTCGGTCCAGATCCATCTTGTTCCCATTGCGCACCCGGCTTGGTTGACTAAAACATTAGTTGAACTGTAGCTAATGTTTTAGTTACACTGCAACCCCATGAAAGCACGACCGCAGACCGGGCTGCCGCGAAAGCCGCTCACCGCAACCGAGCTCGAAATGATGAATGTGATCTGGCGACTCGGCGCCTGCACAGTAGCCGCGGTGCAGGAGGATTTGCGGCCGCAGCGCGATCTGGCTTATTCAAGTGTTTCCACCATCATCCGGATCCTGGAGCAGAAGGGCTTTGTCACCAGTAGCAAAGCAGGGCGCGGCCACGTGTATTCGGCCGCCATGCCGAAGCATGAATATCAGGCGCTCAGTCTCGAGCACATGGTGAAGGAGGTCTTCGATGAGACCCCTAGCCTGCTGGTGCAGCGCCTGCTGGACAGCAAGAGCCTCAGCGACAAAGAGTTAGCGGAAATTCGGGCGCTGCTGCGCAAGAAAGGGGGCTGAATGTCTGCCGGCAGTCTGTCACCGCTACCCCTCGTCAGCTGGTACGTTTACGCCAACCTGTTGCTTGCGGCCGCCGCGGGGTTGCTCGCCGGGATCCGCGCACTCAACGGTACTTTGTCCCGGCCACTATCCTTCCGACATCTGTTGTTACTGGGCCGCATACTGGCTATCACCGCCATCATCCTGCCTATCCTTGCGATGTGGCATGGCGGAAGTGAGCTCTCGCCACTCAAGGCCCAGGTGTGGGCTGCGCCTTCGATGCACAGCACGCCGGGCGCGATATCGAACGGCGCGCGGATTGAGCTTGGGGTCAACACTGAGCGCACATTGGTTGCGGTAAACACCATCACAGCAGTGATCTCGGCCCTTTTCGCAGCCGGACTGCTTCTGACGCTCGTGCCGCTCAGCGGCGAAGCACGCGCCACGTCTCGAGCAATCCGGCAAGCTGTTGTGTTGCGGAGTATCCGCTCCATCCGCATCCTGATATCGGACACGGAACAGGTGCCCTTTGCGGCATGGATTCCGGGTCGCGCCTACATCGTGCTCCCGGCTGCTCTGTTGCTACGCCCGACAGACCTGCGTATCGCGCTTGCACACGAAGGGCAGCATCATCGCCAGCTCGATACCCTGTGCGTCCATGCCGTACTTCTGGGGCGAGCGTTGTTTGGCGCCAATCCCGCTGTACATTGGCTCGTGCGCCAACTGTTCGAGCTGCAGGAGTTCGCCTGCGACGAAGCGCTCGCACGGCATCCGAGTCACTGCGCGGACGCATACTGCGCCTGCCTGCTTAGAGTCGCCGAGGTCGCACTGCAGACCCGACAGACCCAGTTGCGGTCATTCATGGCGAGCTGGCATGCGTTTGCATTGCGACGTCGTGTCGAGGCAGTGTTCCGTCGTCCCGTCCGTTCTCTACCAACATCCGGCGCCGCAGGCGTAAGTCTGACGGCCATTCTGGTGCTTGTAACCATAGGTGCCGTGATCGCGGCTCCTGTGCAAGACAGACGCCTGTCGCGGTCAGATGCCGAGCAGCTCTTTGCCCGCACTCCAGGGGCCTCGGCCTGGGGATTACAGGTAAATGACTCCGTCCTGAAGCAACTGAACCTGCTCCTGGGAACACCGGACGGCCGTACATTTGCGCGTTCCAGCATCGAGCGCATGCGCGCCTACGAACCCGGCGTTCTGTCGGCGCTGAAGAAACACGGGCTGCCAGAGCAACTACGGGTGGTGCCGCTGGTGGAGTCTGGATATCAGAACCTCCCGGCCCGACGGGGCGTGGGCGCGGGATTGTGGATGTTCATCGGTCCCACCGCACGCGCCTACGGACTGGAAGTCTCCGCCAGGCGCGACGATCGGTTGAATGTTGCAGCAGAAACCCAGGCCGCGATGCGCATGTTCTCCGAGCTGCAACAGCACTTCCAGAGCTGGCCGCTCGCCCTCATGGCCTACAATTCCGGAGCCGCGCAAGTGGAAGCCGGCATCGAGGCGACACACTCTCGCGACGCATGGCGCCTCTATGATGCCGGCTTTGGCAACGAGCCGGACTATCTTGCGCGGACCGCGGCTCTGCTGCTCATCCTGGCTCACCCTGAACTGCTTGGTTCACGCCCTTTAGAATACGTACAGGACGCCGAACGCCACATCAGGCTCAAAGGTGCGCTGCGTCAGCGGGCTGTCTTTGGCTGAGTTGCCTATCAACTCATTTAGCCCAATACGGCCAAGCAGCCCCCAATGCTCGCCCAACAGATAGACGGCCGTGACAGTGCCGGTGGCGTTAACCAGCCCGGATCCGGGTGAGTAGGGTGATAACGGATTTCCAAGCGCTGTCGCGTGAGCCGCATCCGCGGGAGAGATACCGTAGATCGTGTTTTGAGTTTTGGCATCCGCCCACAACAAACCGGTGCTGAAGTTCAGCTGCAGATTGTGCACGGGCGCCACGGTATAGGCCACCGCCACGTCGGCCTCTGTCCCGGGATGGGACCCAACGCGGCGCGCGATGTCGGCCTGGAAGGAGAATGGATTGAGCCAATACGCTACGAAGCCAGAGGCAATCGCAGCGTTGCTGATATCAGGTAGCCCCTTTAGACGCGGGTCATCTTTACTCTTTCGGCCTCCACCGCCGTTCAGATTGAGACCAGCGCGAAAACCGCCGATATCCACCAGATTGATGCCTACCCCGCTGACATCTGAAATAAACAGACGTCCTCCAAGGATGCCACGCACATCGACGTAGGGGATTGGGGACACCCTGTCTTTCTTGGAACCGAGATAGACGGGTCCGACGCCCGCAGCCGCTCCGACTACAACGGACAGGTGCTTGGGCTGCGGCCCCGCATTCGGCGTGTCAGAAATCGTCATGGTCTGCATGGCGAGGTCGGTCTGACGTTCCGCTTCGACGGAAACCTCTGCTGTGGTCTCCTGCTGACTGTCCGACCTCTGTGTGCCAGATGTCTGCGCGGCATCCGCAGAAGGATCCGCCGCCAAAGCAATCTGGGGACAGGCCTGGCTGAAAAGCAGTGTGGTGAAGATCGTGATGGATGCCGTGTTAACGATACGGGGGTGGTTAAGTAATCTTGGGCGTAACATGATCGTAGTGCTGACTCCGTGAATCGCGCACTGTACGAGCAGCTACCTTTGGAAAACCTTAAGATCAGCACCGCAATTGATGCGATAGCCGTTCCCGGTCGCTCAGACTGCCAACGAAACCAGTCACTGTCAGTAGCTGAGTAACTGGCTCGCGCCGCTCCGTTCCCGTCCTACTGTTGATCGAGAGCGACTGAGCGCGGACTGTGGCAGCGTCTGCGCCGCGGCCAGATCCAAGCGCTGGCGGCAAGTGTCAACGCCCTGATCGAGACGAAAATGAAGCTGGTTGCCCGGATCCAGGAGACGGTCAGGGAAATCAACACGGCCGCACAGGAAATCTCGGCGGGCAACACCAACTTGAGCGAGCGCACCTGCCAGCAATCGGCGATCCTCGAGGAGACTTCCTCGAGCATGGAAGAGATGGCGATCGCGGTAAAAGCCGCAGCGAACAACGCCCAAGCGGCTCAGCAGCTCGCCTTTGCCGCCCGTAAGCAAGCCACTCGTGGCGGCGCGATCCTCGACACTGCGATCGCATCCATGTCCAAAATCAACAGTGCTCGTGTTCCACGCCAACGCCGCCGTGCAGTAAAGTACCTCCATCCGCTAGGGAGCGGAGCGAGGAGGGTGGGAACGTGCGCCGATTTCTTGGAGCGTTGGTCTCGGTGTCGTTTGCTGTGGGGTGGTCAATACGGGCCGAGGCGGCGCCCTCGACATCAGGCCCCTTGATCCTCCCCCCGCCACCGACTCCCGGCGCCGCGGTTCAGCCCTATATCAAGGTCTCCGCGAAGCGCATTGCCTTAACTCATGTCGCGGTCATCGATGGTACCGGTGGTGCCGAGCTCACCGATCGCACCATTGTCATCGAAGAGGGCAAGATCCTCTCGGTCGAGGCCTCCACTGCTGCAGCACCGGCTGACGCCACCCTGCTCGATCTTTCGGGTCACACCGTCATTCCCGGAATCGTCGGGATGCACGATCACCTTTATTACATCGCACGACCGGATCTCGATGCTTCGGGCCACAGCGAGCCGCCTCTGCTAGTCCCGCAGATGACGTTTTCGTCGCCGCGCCTGTATCTGGCGAATGGGGTTACCACGCTGCGCACGACGGGAAGTGTCGAAACGTACGCCGATCTCAACCTCAAGCACCTGATCGATGCGGGAACACTGCCGGGACCCCACATGGACGTCACCGGGCCGTATCTGGAAGGGGGCAACTCGCCGTTCATTCAGATGCACCAGCTGCGAGACGCCGAGGATGCGCGCAAGACGGTTGCTTTCTGGGCGTAGCAGGGCGTCACGTCCTTCAAGGCGTACATGAATATCACGCGCCCTGAGCTCAAGGCGGCCATCGAAGAGGCCCATCGACGCGGCCTCAAGGTGACGGGGCATCTATGTGCGGTGACCTATCCGGAGGCGGCCGCTCTTGGGATCGACGATCTGGAGCACGGTTTCTTCGTGAACACTCAGCTCGACCCCGGGAAGGTCCCCGACGTTTGTCCGGCAACCTCCGGTCAGCCCACATTGCTGGCGATGGACCCTGAGGGAGCACAAGCCGCCGATCTCATCAAGAGTCTTGTCGCGCACCACGTCGCCGTCACCTCGACGCTGCCGGTCTTCGAGCAAGGGGTACCGGGACATTCCCCGTTGTGGCCGCGTGCGATGGATGTACTCACAGCATCGGCCCGCGATGCCTATCTGTATTTGCGCAACCGGACCAACACCATGCCGGCCGCACAAATTCAGGAGCGCGTCGTTGCCTTCCAGCATGATCTGGCTCTCGAACGTCAGTTCGTCGCGGCCGGCGGACTGCTGCTGGCGGGTCCTGATCCGACCGGCAACGGCGGGGTCATTCCGGGCTTCGGCGATCTGCGGGAAATCGAGCTTCTGGTGGAAGCCGGGTTCACCGCCCCCGAGGCGATCAGGATTGCCAGTTTCAACGGTGCGACTTACCTGGGGCTGGCCGATCGCATCGGCTCCATCGCCCCTGGAAAGAACGCCGACCTCGTCGTGCTGGCTGGCGATCCTGGACATGCCATTACCGACATCGAAAAAGTTGCCCTGGTATTCAAAGATGGCGTGGGCTATGACTCCGCGGCGTTACTGAGCTCGGTTCGCGGTCGCTACGGCGAATACTGAGGAGCAAGCCGCTGCTATAACGCGTTCCAACTGCGGATCCGGTGTCTATGGCAGGCGTTAGCACTCGTTCACCTCGAGGAGATACGAGCATGAGCGCCAGAGTAGCCGTTGTCGTTGGCAGTCTGCGGAGCCAGTCCTGGAGTCGAAAGCTGGCGAACGAAATCATTCGGCGCTCGCAGGACGAGCTTGCCTGTAATGTCCTCGAGATCGGCGACCTGCCGCTCTACAACGAGGATCTGGAAGAACAGCCGCCGGCCAACTGGCAACGCTTCCGGGAGGCAATAGACTCTGCCGATGCGGTGCTGTTTGTTACCCCGGAATACAACCGCTCCGTCCCTGGCGTACTGAAGAATGCGCTGGACGTCGGCTCACGTCCCGGGGGCCACAATCACTGGGCCGGCAAGCCGGCCGCCGTGGTGAGCGATACTCCCTACAAGCTCGGCGCTTTCGGCGCCAATCACGCCTTGCGACAAACGTTCGTCTTTCTCGACATGCCGGTCTTACAGCAGCCGGAGATCTACATCGGCGGCATCGGCGAGAAGTTCGACGCCACCGGCAAGCTGACTGACCCCGAGACCGGCAAGTTGCTGGATACTTTTATCGCCAGGTTCAGCGAGTGGATTGCCAGAGTGCGCGCGGCGCCCGGCCCGGAGTCGCTCAAGAGCTTCCTGCAACGCCGTGACGAGATTGCTACGGCCTACGTCAACGGAGACGCCGCGCCGTTGAATGCCATTGTGACCCGAAGCGAACCGGCCACATTCCTGTCTCCCGGCGGCGATGTGTTGACGGGCGCGAGCGCGATCGCCGCGCGGTATGCTCGCGATGCAGCCAGCTTCGTCCAGGGCAACAGCAGCAAGTTGGACATACTCCAATCCGGCAGCGGCCAGCTGGCCTTCTGGACTGGAATTCAACATGCCCAGGTCAGGCTTACGGGCAAGGACGCGCCCATTCCGATGACATTGCGCATCACCGAGGTGTTTCGGCTCGAGGGCGGCCAGTGGAAGCTCGTTCACCGGCATGCTGATATGGGCAAGGGTACTCAGCATTAGCCTCACATCGTCCAGTTCACGCGCTAAGCGAAAGTCCGTGTCAGTCCTACACTCGAATGCGCCCGTGGGTGATGTCTGGGGATCGCCAACGAGGTCACTCTGTGACCATGAGCGCAGTCCTTGTAGCAGTGTTCGCCAATCACGCCATCGCGACGGCGGTTCGTACGCGGCTGGTCAAAGATGGTTTCCCAACGGATCGCGTGCAGCTCACCTCGTGCGAAGAGCTGGGGCAGGCCAAGCTCGTGCCACGCGAGAGCGTCGGGGAGAGGCTGACCGAATATTTTCGCAACTTGTTACAAAGCGACGGTAACGGCGAGGCGGAGTATTCGGTTGGGCTTTTCCAGCGCGCCGTAATGGATGGCAAGGCTGCACTCGCGGTGCAGCCACGTGGTGACCTTGAGACCAAACGGGCTTTGCAGCTGATGAACGAGGCCAATCCTGTCGAGCTGCGCGCGGCCGACCTGCAAAGTCAGAGGCTCGAGCACGCGGCAACCGAGACGGAGACGCCGATTCTCACCTGGATGGGAAAAGTCCTGGCCGCGCCAGGGGCCCCGGATACTACGGGGTTGGCGCGGCTCCCATAAACAGCGGTCCCTAGGGCTTCAGCTCCAGCACATCGGTGGTGACCGAATCCACCGCGGGTTTGGAGTAGGCGAGCTGGAAAAACTGACCTGCCCGCCACAGCGGCAGAAGGTCAGCGTAGTGCGGGCTGCCAGGCTGCCCGCTCTGTCCGGGCACGTTGACGGCCAGCGAGTGATCCCAATCGCTCAAGTCGAATACCTCCCGATAGCTCGCGCCGGCAACCTGCTCGAGCGTCTTACGATCGACCGAAGTGGCCTGGACCACATCGCCGTCTCCGGAGCGAGGAAAGGGGCCGAGGTCGAGCAGTTCCGCAGTCGCTGGTGTCCCATCAAGCGCGTGACGGAAATGGACCTGATGCAGAGTACCCCAGGACCACTTAGTCGGGTCATCGCCTTGCAGCGTTCGCAAGTGCTCACGTGCCGTACTCAGTGCCGTGAGGAGCAATGAGTCGCGTCCGTCGGTCAAGCCCTCCAACACCCTCACGACCGCGGGCGCGGGCCATGACGAGACGATTGCACGCGCTGCTGGCGGTACCACCCGGTCCATAACGAGCTTGGTCAGCTCCGGCGTCCAGAACTCATATAGGGCCGCGGCAGCCGAATTCTCATCCAGCGCGCCATCCCACTTCAACAACAGGTCTGCCGCGGCGCGGGTCGATGCCGGTACGGCTTGGCCCTGTGCCTCGATCGCCGCACGCAACATCGGCTGCAGTTTGCGCGCCGTCAGTGACACCACATCGGACTGCAGAGAGCCCATGTCAGCGACGGTCAGCTTACGTCCCGTACTCCTCGCTTCGGCGAGCACATCGTGGATACGTTGAAAGCGGGCAGGCTGCGCCCATTCGAAACCGACGGCAAAGGGAAAATCGTCGGGAATCATCTTCTGGTTGGCGGTCGCGATAAATTGTTCGGCGGGATTGAAGTGGTGCGGCAACGCGGCGTTCGGCAGGAAACCATCCCATTCGTAGCCACCGTCACCGGGCAGTGGTAGCAGACCATTGAAGTTCTTACGACGCGGAGCGAGGCCGGTTGAGTGCTCACCGATATTCCCCTCGCGGTCGGCGTATACGATGTTCTCCGAGGGGACTTTCCAACGGGGCATGGCTTTCTCGAACTCCTGCCAATTGCGAGCACGGTCGAGCGAGAGCGAGCCGAGATAGCCCGCCGAGCCCGGCTCCGCTCCCACCCACCGCAGCGCCAATGCGCGCTTGCCGTCCTCCCACAACACGGGACCGTGCCGCGTGTACTTCACCTGGACGGTCACAGGCGCAGCACCGCGCACGATGATGGTTTCGGAGGTCTCGGTCATGGTCTGCCAGCCGGAGGGCGTTTTGTAGCGACCCGGCCGCGCCGGATCCAATGTCTCCAAATAGAGATCTTGTTGATCCAGCCCAAAGATGGTGAATCCCCAGGCGATGTGCTCGTTGTGGCCGGCAGCCACGCCCGGTAATGCGGGCTCACCCGCTCCAATGACATTCCAGCCCGGCGCGACCAGGTGCACGATATAGCGCAACGACGGCTCAGCAATCACCCGATGCGGATCGTTCGCGAGAATCGGCTTGCCGGTCGCCGTGAGCGCTCCGGATACCGTCCAATTGTTGCTTTCCTGCAGGCTCGAGGCTGGAAACGGAATGCGCTGGTCGCTACTGACGACGTTGGCGAGCAGAGCAGGGCTCAAACCCGAGAAATCGGCTCCGGCTGAAGGTGTCAGTTGTGCCTGCGGCTCGAAATGGAAAAGCCGGGTAGCCTGCCCGGCACCCAACAGCGCGACCAGCTGCGCGTGCAGCAGCTCGCTCGCGGCGTTGCCCATCATCCCATAGGCAGCGAGTCGGTTGAGGCAGTCGGCAGGGTGCCACGGCTCCGGCGCGAATCCCGCAATCTGGAACTCCACGGGTAAGCCGCGGCCGCCGGGTGCCTCAATCACCTTGATATACGCATTGATGCCGTCAGTGAACGCTTGGAGGATAGACAGCGTATCGGGCGCGTAACTCGTGTATTCAGCTTTCAGGTCGCCGCGATAGCGCAGCCTCCTCGCCTGAGCGTCGCGCTCGACTACCGTAGGACCGAGGATTTCCGCCAGCCGCCCTTGGCCGGCTCGTTTCCACAGCTCCATCTGAAACAGCCGGTCTTGCGCCGCCACGAATCCCTGCGCAAAGAAGAGGTCATGCGCATCGGCGGCGTAGATGTGGGCGACACCCCATTTGTCTCGCTGCACGCGTACGGGCTCATGCAGTCCATGTGCTTCGAGGGTGCCGCGAATAGTGGCCAGTGCTGCCTGCGCGCGTGCCGGAAGACTCTCCGCCGCCTGCACTGTGAGTGCGGGCCGTACCAGCAGGGCCGCGATGATCGCCATCGCGAGGCTGCATCTAATCATTTGTTTTTGTACCTGCGTTCGCTGTATCGTTCATATCCTCGACTTTCGGCACGCTGTCAACATCCGAATTAGTACCACTCATCTCCGGGGCAACTGACGTGCGACAGCGCATAGCGAAAATAGTGGCCTGTTTATGTGCGTCATCGCTTATTGCGGCGTGCTCTGGGCCAGCCCAGAACGGGACGTTGACTGTAAGCTGGAACCCTCCTACCCAAAACACGGACGGCACACCCGTAACGGATGTGACCGGATATACGATCCATTACGGGACGCAGCCGGGCGTCTATGCCAGGATAATGGCGATCGAGGGCGCGTCGACCACCCGGACAGTCATCCGCGGGTTGCAGCCTGGTGTCGACTACTTCTTTGCGGTATCCGCGCACAACGCGGAGGGGAAGGAGAGTGCGCTGTCACCCGAGGCGCATGGTAAGGCCAGACCCGAATAGGGGCTAACTCCCCACTTCCACGGTGAGTGTCACATCCGCGCTCACATCGAGAGTACCCGCCTCGATCGGCGTAGGTTCTCGAGACATCTCAGCGCGAGCGACACCCATGGGTAGGGGATGTCTTGGGGGAGGGCTCGCGCCGACGTCCTCGACCGTCAACACCCGTAGAATCTTCACGCCTAACGCCGACGCCAATGTGTCGGCCTCTGCCCTGGCTCGCGCGGCAGCCTCGCGCAATGCCTGGAGATGAACCGCTTCCGGGTCACGAAGCGTGAATTGGATCCCTTGTACCCGATTGGCTCCCGATCGTGTCGCCGTATCAATGACGGCACCCACTTTACTCAGATCGTTCATGTTGATGCGTACGAGGTTGGTAGCGGTGTAGCCGGTAATAGACGGCGCGCCACCTCCGGGCTGGCTGCGGTAGTTTGGGGTCAGAGCGTAACTGAACGTTCTGATGTCAGCGCCAGCTCCGATCACTTTGCGCAGCGCGCCGAGGACGCCATCCAGCCTGGCCGCATTCTCGGTGGCAGCCGCCTGTGCCTGTGCGGCTTGCGCTTCCACGCCTATATCAATCTCTACACGGTCCGGCTTCGTACTCACAACCGCGCTGCCTGTCACTCGAATAGTGGAGGGGAGAGGATTCGCCTGTTGTGCGATGGCCGCGGACGCCACGCTCAAGCATATGAACGCGCCGAAAACCAGGAGTGTTTTCACGAGGATTTCCCTGGGTTGAGCTACCCTGCTGTGTCAGACACCGCAAGCCAGGCTCGGTTCCCCGGTGAGTTGTCTCCCAGCCCATGAATCGCAGTTCACCATCTGGTCCGCAAACGCCGCTCTGGTATTCGCCAGGTTCAGGTGCTCGTCGACGGGCAGTTAGTCCGTGAGCAGTACTTCGACGTCACGTGATGGCTCCAGGCGGCGAGGGCCATCACCGCCACGCCAATCAGTGCACTGGACCAGGAGAAGCGTGCATCGATTGTGTATCCAAAGGTGAGCGGCAGGATCGACGTCCATAGTCCGAAGACGAAGTTGGCGGTGCTCCAACCCACAGCCGATTGTGGCCGCGCCACGCGGATCAAGGAACACACCACAATGAGCGCGCCGACGACGACACCCTCGTACGCGAGCATGCTATTCAGGGAAACATAGCCGAGCACCCAGGGCAGCGCTATGAACAGCGCGCCGAGCAGCACATTCAGCCCGCTCGCCACTCGAACATGAATGAGATCAGCGCAGCTCAACAGGGATGCCCAGCACCTTAGCCTCGAGCGGGATCGGCGCTGCCGTTGCACTCACCGCCCGGAGCACCAACGTCGGGATGGCCGGTATGGCCGTGATTGTATGGAGATTCATGAGTCATCTTCAGGAAGCTCGAAATACACAGCAAGCGCCGTACCGTATTGGAGCGACGGGTGCTATGGGCACCCGGAGTCACTTCATCTCGTCTTCCATGTAGACCGCGATGATCTGGTCGAACGTGCGCTCAGCCACGAAACCGAGTGCCTCCGCAACAGTGGCTTCAAAACGCTGCGGCCAGGTCGTGACGATCTTTGCCACTGCGGGGTCCGGCTCACGTTTGACGAGCGCGAGTGCCGCATCGCCGGCGACACGTTGCAACGCGGACAGCTGGTCCCCCACTGTTGCCGAGAGGCCGGGCATTGTCAGTGTGCGTCGGCCACCCAGGGTGCCGGAGTCAATGTTGGCCGCGTGAATCAGGAAACCTATGGCGGCACGAGGGCTCGCGAACCAGGTCCGCATGTTCTCATCCACGGGAAGCACCGCCTCCTTGCCATTCAGTGGCTCCCGCAGAATGCCGGAATAGAAGCTCGAGGCTGCGCGATTCGGTTTACCCGGTCGAATGCAGATTGTCGGCAACCGGATACCCACCCCGTCAATGAATCCGCGACGGCTGTAGTCGGCCAGCAGCAACTCAATCATGGCTTTCTGAGTGCCGTAGCTCGAAAGCGGGGTCGTCATGAAGGTATCCGGAATCGACTCGGGAAAGGGGCCGCCAAACACCGCCAGGGAGGAAGTAAACACCAGTCGGGGGACATGGCCCTCCTGGCGAATCGCTTCGAACAGCGCGCGCGTGCCGTCGAAGTTGACACGGTAACCTTTGTCGAAATCCGCCTCAGCCTCACCAGAAACAATGGCGGCGAGGTGGAATATCACCTGGGGTCGCGATCTCACCAGCTCGGCAGCCGCACCGGGCTGCGAAATGTCGGTAACAAACACCCGGGTACCCGCCGGAGCTTTGGCCGGCATTTCCGCGACCACTACGTCCGCCAACAACAGCTCGCCAATCCGCCTGCCGCCGAGATGGCCGTCATGCACAATGCGCTCAACGAGCTTGCGACCTAGCATGCCGGCCGACCCGATCACCAGAATGCTGACCTCTTGTGAGCAATTCATAGTCGTTTCCGCAAGGAGAGAAGGCCGCTTATAACCTCAAAGCTGAGCAGATGGCAATGCAACCGCCATTCTCGCGCCTAAGCTGCGCCGGGTATTGCGATTGCTCGCGCATCAGCGCGGAAGACCTCACTCCAGCTGACCAAGGCTGAGGCGCAAGCACATCCAACCGTAGCCGCCAATTTCGATGCCGCCGACACCAATCACGACGGTGTCCTCACCAAGGAAGAGTTCCTGGCGGCCTTCAGACCCGCTCAATAGCCTCGCAGAGGGCCGGCGGCAGCGTGTCTTGCGTGAGCCGGCCCTTGTCTGCAGCCCTTCAGGCCATTACCGTCCCTCTTGCCTGGCCGCGGCCTCGATGAACTCCATTCCATTCGGCGTCCCGAAGCCGGTGACGTTGTCCCATCCCTTGGTAATCATCAACGAAGTGTCCGTGCCGAAGCTCAGAACGTCGAGCACCAATCCGTCACCAAAACTGCAAAACGCGCTGTAAAAAGCCTTGGTCTGCAACGCGGGTGACAACAAATCCGCCGCGGAATAGGCCGTCGAGCCGTTGACATCAACAATGACACCGCTGGGGTTTGTCGGGCTCATAACCGGCACTACATCGAGAACCGCCGACGCCGGCATGCGCGCAATGGCCGGGGCGGCGTTTCCCAGCAAATGCCCGGCTCTTTGATTGGCCAGCGCCCAGATCGCTGAAAAAATGGGAGTCGCCAGACTGGTTCCCCCAATGGTTTCGACTTGTTGCGTTCCGTCCATGAATGACATGACAAACACACCGCCTGTAAATGGATCGCCGGCGGCCGCTATGTCGGGCTGTTGGCGCCCCCGCCCCGGAAGATCCCGCTGATATAACGGCTTGGGGAAAACGATGCTCTCGCCGCCACCGGATCCACCGAAGAGGAACGCGTGGCCTGTGGGTGGATCTACCAAAGTCGGATCGGAATTCAGGTGGTTTTGAATCGTCCCCCATCCGACCTGGGCGGTTCCGCCATTTCCGTCCGGGATGCCCAAGCTGGTTCCACCGACTGAGGTTGCGTGAGGAGAGTCGGACGGCGTCGACGCCTCTCCAATGGATTTCCCCAGTCCAGTGTCGCCCGAGTCCCCACTGGCATAGTTGGTTGAAATGCCCAGCGCCGCCGCAATGGAAATCACGAAGTCGTAGGCTCGCAGGGTGGCGCGCGACACATTGAACTCAAAACAGCCGTAACTGTTGGAAATGCTGCTCCCCAGTCCATGGATGGCGGCGTAGAAAATGGCGAACTGAAAGTCCTGATCCTCCACTTCGGAGGGCAGCACGAGCAGGACGATGTGAGCATTGGGTGCCATGGCGTGTGCCCATTCGACATCCAGGGACGTCTCGAGAATCCAATCGTCCTGGAATGGATCGGGCTTTCCCAACGGGTAGATGGTCTGAAAGTTGTCCGCGGTCAGGGGTGGCAAGCCCGTCAGCTGCGCGAAGGCATTGGCGTCCTGTTGAATGGTTGGTGACCCGAAGGGATCCACGATGACAATCGTTTGTCCTTCGCCTCGGATCCCGTGTTGGTACACTTTGTCCAGTCCGTACGCCTTCTGCATGTCGGACGCCGAGTATCCACAGGGGTGAAAGTCATCGGTGGTGTAGCGATTGCCGGTATACGTGGCCTGCGGCGGCCCGGTGGCGCCGGTGGGGACCACGAAGGTTTGCGTGGGCCCTGGAAAGCAATCCGCGGTGAAAAAGTTCTGCAGCCCACCCGCGGCCTGCACCGCGGCCAGTGGAACACCGGCGGCAGGCTTTCCGGAGCGCAGGTCGATGCGCCTCTTGAACATCGGCTTCTTGCCGAGGTTATCGAGGCCACTGACCGCTTCAATCAGACTTGCCGCCGGCCCAGTCAGCGCAGCTTCAGTGACATTGGAGTAGAAGGTCCGGCCGTCTTTGCGAAAATTCTGAATCTGCGTGTGAAACGCGCTCTCCATGTCCGACACCGAGCCGCGTGCGCGGATCAGGAACCGGTTCGCATCGACATACGTGATGGTAAGTCCGTGCGCCTGCAGTTCGTGGCTGACGACCCGGATCTGCGCATCCGTTGGTGCATACTGACTCAGGTCGGAAGTGGTCAGCCAATGATGAAACTCGAGCGACTGTGGATCGTAGAGATCTTCCAACCTCTGATCGAACTTTGCCTGGTCGCGCATTTTCAACCAGACGGTGACGCTCATCTGCAGGGCCGGATCGGGCGAGCCCAGATTGCTCGCGCTGTTGATGACTGCGGGCACTGTATCGGCGGATTGTTGGCCAAATGCCGGCAGCGCAAACAACGCGGCAACGACCAGCAGGCTTGCGAATATTTTCATGACACCTCCCTGCGCCCCAAGCATAACGGCGCGAGTCACAAACCGTATCCGGCGGCGGGTAATGGTCTGTTCCCCATCCAGGAACGAGGCACCGTTGGAACTAGTCCCTCGCGGCCGCCGGGGACCAAAGCCTCGAAGACCTGGCGTGGGAAGAGGCCATTGCCGGAGTCGATGTACGCAGATTTCAAGCATTTGCGGCGCTCGCCTTTTTTAATCTGTAGTTTGTTTCGCGCCGCCTAAATGGCGGCGCGCGGCGCGAGGCGTTGCCAATTGTTACATTCTGGCGGGCCATCGATGGATGGTTTCCGACCGCGCAATGAACACCTAACGTATCAAGTCATGTTGTCAGGTTGACTTTCCTTGACCATTGCGTTCTGGCTATGTGAATATTCCTGGCGATTCGCATACCCTCTTCGCCGCCATGAGACATGGCAACACCTGTCAAGGGAGAGACTCATGAAGAAAACCAGGACGTTGGACTCATCTGTTGTCGTTCGTATCGCCACCGCGGGCATTCTGGGGTTGAGCGCGCTTCAGGCTGTCGCCGCCGAACCGACGGCGGACGCGCTCGCCAGCCCCGACGCGGAGGCGCGCGCCAATTGGCACGCCTTCATGTCGCAGAACGCAGCAACCGGAGAAGGTTGCTTTCAGGCTTCGTACCCCAGCTATTTCTGGGAAAAGACCGACTGCAAGGTTGCCCAGGCGCGAGTCCATCCGGTTCGGAGACAACCGAAGGCCGGTGCACCGGAAATCGTGGGCGATGGCAATGACTTCGCCGCTTCGGCGGCCGGTTTGATCTCCCGGGCAGTGGGAACGTTTCCACGCGTCACCGGCGTCCGATCCGAACAAAGCATCGGGGTGGCCGCATTTGGTGGGGGCGGCATCCTCGGGGCGAATGAGTACACTCTGCAGATCAATACCAACTTTACCGGAACCACCGTGGCTTGTGCCGGCCACGCCGGCTGCACCGTCTGGCAGCAGTTTATTTATGCCACCGACTACCAGTTCCAGGGTCAGGGCGCGGTATTCATGCAGTACTGGCTGATCGGCTGGGGCGCCCAAGCCTGCCCGCGGGGCTGGATGAGCGCAGGTGGCGGCGATTGCTTTCGAAACAGCGCGATCGCCGCTGCGGCGGATATCCCGATTACCTCTCTCGGGCAACTGACGCTCACCGCATCGGCCGTGTCAGGCGGCAATGACAGTGTCGTTCTCAGCGATGCCGGCCAGGCAATCTCCATGAGCGCTCGGGACACCGTGGTGGATATCGCCCAAGTCTGGCGGCAGACTGAGTTCAACATCGTCGGGGATGCCGGCGGGTCGGAAGCGCAGTTCAATGCCGGCTCGTCAGTGACCGTGAATGTCGCTTTGACCGATGGATCCAATCAGGCGCCACAGTGTCTGGCCAATTCGGGCACCACCGGGGAGACCAATAACCTGAATCTGGGTGCTTGCACCACCGCGGGCGGCGCCAATCCTTCGATCCGATTCACTCAATCCAACTAAGGAAAGACGCGTTTTTGGCTGAGGGGAGGAGGGCCCCTCAGCCCTTTGTCCTGCTTTGCGACGGGGTCTTGGTTATCCGATGCATCCGGCCCGGCATTCTGCAACCAAAGCTGCGCGCCGTGATGCTAATACTCCTATGCGACCGCACCTCATCCCTCCAGGAGTTTCATATGAACAGGAAAGGAATTCTGTGTCGATGTGTTGTGAGTTTGGCCTTTGCGGGCCTGGCAGCGACCAGCCTGGCCACACAGGCGGCCGATGAGGCCTCGGATCAGTCAGATCGCGCCAAAGGTCCTGCAACCGAACACCGGGTGTCGCCTTACCAGGACGTCAGCCTGGGATTCGACGAGTCAGTCCTGGCGCAGGATGCCAGACTGAAGTCCCTTACGTTCGCGTTTGTGGAAGCGGCCAGCAGCACTGACTGCACGGCTGCGTGGGGCGGCTTGGGCCCCGTGCAATCCGACACCACCATCGGCGGTTATGTCACTAACATCCGGGCAGCCGGCGGCGATGTCACTTTCTCCTTCGGCGGCGCGGTGGGCTTCGAGCTTGCCGATGTCTGTCAGAGCGTCGCCAGCCTGCAGGCTCAGTATCAGCAGGTGATCGACAAGTATCACGCCAGGCGGCTGGATTTCGACATCGAGGTCGATGACGGCGACTCCATTGACAATACGACGGCAATCGACCGGCGCAGCCAGGCTCTGGCGGCGCTACAGCATGCGAACCCCGGCCTTCTCATTACGTTTGCGCTGCCGGTCGCCATCGATGGTCTTCTGTCGAATGGGCTGTTCGTTTTGCAGAGTGCGCAGAAGTTCGGTGTCCAGGTGCACGGCGTGAACATCCTCGCGATGGACTACGGCTCGGGGGATCCGACGGTGGAAGGGAAGAATGCCATCAGCTCGGCCACTCACACCCTGACACAGCTGCAGCAGATCGGCCTGCATACCAGTGTGGGAATCGTGGTTCTACCGGGTAAGGAAGATACGTTCACGGCGGATTTCCCAGAGGTATTCACGTTACCGGATGCTCGTGAAGTGCTCGAGTATGCCGATGAGCATCGCGGGCAGATCAATCTGCTGTCCTTCTGGGAGCTCTCCCGGGATCAGTCATGCCCTGGTGGCGGCGGCGATCCTGACGAGAACACTTGCAGCTCGATCACCCAGCGGCCCCATGAGTTCTCCCATATCTTCGAAAGATTCTGATATCCAGCTGTAAGCGCAAGCGGCGCCGCGCCCGCAGGTGGGGTGCCGCTTGGGTTTTAAACTCTCCGTCATGAGAGTCTTTGATGATGTGCGTGGGAGTAGTCGTTCAATAGGAACTCGCATGCACACTCGATCCAAGCTCATGACCGCCGTCCGTGTCACCGCCACTGCGGTGGCGGGCCTTTCCACCTTCTTCTGCAGCGTCACCCCTGCCTATGCCTGGGGCGATGAGGGCCACGAAGTCGTCGGCCTGATTGCGAACCACTATCTCGATCCGGCTGTACGCGCCAAGGTAAATGCCATTCTGGCAGGGGACACCACCCACCTCACGCCAAACACCATGATCGACTCGGAAGCCACCTGGGCGGACAAGTTTCGCGATTCCAGCTCGGCGCGTCGCGCTGAAACGGCAAAGTGGCATTTCGTGGACCTCGAGATCACGGCGCCGAACCTGACCACCGCCTGTTTTGGGCGGCCAACGCTACGCTCGGGTACGCTCGCCTCGAATGGACCTGCGAACGACTGCGTGGTCGATAAAATCGAACAGTTCCAGACGGAGTTGCTGAACGGCGCCACCAGTGCCAGCGAGCTTCGCGAAGCACTGCAGTTCGTGCTGCACTTTGTCGGAGACATCCACCAGCCACTGCACTCCAGCGACGACCATGACGCTGGTGGCAACGACAAGACCGTAACCGCGCCGGGCATCGCATCCAACAGCCTGCATCACTACTGGGACACCGAATTCGTCAACCTGTTGGGATCGGGCGAGTCGGCTATCGCGCAGAGCCTGATTGCCAACATTACCGATGCGCAGCGCGCGCAATGGTCCGCGGGCATGGCTGACGACTGGGCGGAAGAATCATTCACCGTGGCGCAGAATCACAGCTACGGCCTGTTGCCTTCCCCCACCAGCACCAATCACTACAACCTGCCGCAGTCATATGTGACCGACGCAAAGTCAGTCGTCGCGACCCAGTTGAGCAAAGCCGGCGTGCGACTGGCCTTCGTTCTCAACAATGCCCTGAAATAACGCTCCCATTCAGACGGGCCGTTTCCCCTGACACGGCCCGTCTCTCCATATAACTCGGGAACAAGACAAAGAAGTCAGCCAGCTGGTACCGGCGATAGCGCTCAAGGTACGCTTGTTCTCATTCTCGTTAGCCCCTAATCGATCGTATCATAACGCCGCTGTCGGTACTCCGACATAAGTCGGTACTCGGACATAACGAGAGTCAGGGAGAGTGCAATGGAAGGCGAGACATCCAGTAAAGGAACCCCTTTGCCCGATGAATCCGAACCACAGGATCTCGAGCAAGCTGTTCCCCTAACTTCACGTCGGGAACTGATGAAATGGGGGCTATTCAGCACGGCAAGCGTGCTCGCGCCTGTCGGGGCGCTGAGTCCGTTTGCGCGCAGTGCCGCTGCCGTGGCGCCGGACAGACACGGAGGTGGAGGGGGAGGCGGCGGCAGCGGGAGCATCCCAACAGGGTTGCCACCCAGCCCAACCTTTGGCGTCGCTCCTTTCAGCCAACCGATGCCGCGCTTTGACGTGTTGCCGCGCAATCCTGTCTCCACGTTGTCCCCGGCGCCGACCGCGCAGTCCAACCAGACGCAACAGCCGCTCGATCCGCTCCTCGTTGGCGGACAAACCGGACTGACTGGCCCAATCGAAGGGCGACCGCCCGGACCCATCTGGGCTCACCAGCTCTTCCAAACCATGCCGCCGAAAGTGGCGATTGAGGTGACAACGCAAGGTGTCAGGGCGAATACGACTTACGCTCCGGGCGTATCAGCCAGTCTCAATTCGGGTATCGACCCAACAGTGCCGTTTCCTGCCGCGTTTCATCCGCGGTTTCCGGTCCTGCAATCAAACTCTGTATGGACTTTCAACGGCACGTTCCCACCCAAGCTGGTGATCGCGCGTTACGGCGAGCCGATCCTGTTTCGCCACCATAACGGCCTGCCCACCGACGTGACTCAGAACAATGGCTTTGGGCGACACACCCTCACCACGCATGAGCACAATGGCCATCACGGTGCTGAGAATGATGGCTTCACCGGCGCTTACTTCTACCCAAACCAGTTCTACGATTATCACTGGCCGTGGACCCTGGCCGGTTGGACCACTATCAACACCGCCGCGACCGATCCGCGAGCAGGCGCGCCGGACGGCAACGGCGGAATCACCAAGGTCCCGGGCGACTACCGCGAAACCGCCAGCACTCACTGGTTCCACGATCACATGTTTTCGTTCACCAATCAGAACGTCTACAAAGGGATCGCCGGGATGACGAATATCTACAGCGCGGTCGACCGGGGCAACGAAGGTATCAACGATGGGGTGAACCTGCGGCTTCCCAGCGGCACCGCCAAAGACTTCGGCAACCTCGACTACGATATCAACTTGTTGATCGCTGACAAGGCATGGGACAGCAACGGCCAGCTGCACATGGATACCCTGGCCTTCCGCGGATTTCTGGCCGATCAGATGACCGTCAATTTCGCCTGGAAGCCGTTCCTGCAGGTGGAGCGCAGGAAATACCGCTTCCGCATCCTCAATGCGAGCGTTTCGCGCTTCTTCGTGTTGGCGCTCAGCGACAGCTCGATCATGGTCCAGATTGCCAACGACGGTAACCTGTTGCCCCAGACCGTGCCCCTGACGCAGCTGGATCAACTCGGTATTGCCGAGCGCTATGACATTGTCATCGATTTTTCCCGTTACGCCATCGGCAGTACGGTCGATCTGGTCAATCTGCAGGAGCACACCAGCGGTGAGGGGCCGGGCGCGATTCTGACGGTGGCGCAAGCGATCGCCGGTGAGTCAGGCGATCCGTGCGTCGGGGCTTTCATGCGATTCCAGATCGTGCGCGACCCCGCACAGCCGGATCAAAGTATCTGCCCCAATACGCCTATCGCCTTGATCCCGAACCCGGACCTGTCACAGATCCCCGTTGCACGCCGACGAACCTTCACCTTCGGGGACAACGGCAACGTCACTACCAACGATCCGATCACGACTTACACCTCCGGGGGTCCATGGGGTATTGCCGTGGATAACAACGGCGGTAGCGGGGGAGGCGGTGGGAATCAGCTGGCGGCTGACTACGGCCGTGTCAGCGCGGCACCCAAGTTCGGCACGCTGGAGATCTGGACCTTGGTGAATAGCAGCAAGAACTGGGATCATCCCATTCATATTCACTTCGAAGAGGGTCAGATCCTGATGCGCAACGGCAGCGCCGCCAACGTGCCGGCGTGGGAAAAGGGGCGCAAGGATGTCTATCGGCTCCATGCCGGCGGCAGCGTGACCATCGCTCTTCAGTTCCGGGACTGGAGCGGGATGTTCATGGAGCATTGCCACAACACGATGCACGAAGACAACGCGATGCTTCTGCGGTGGGAAATAGACGATGCCGGCACGCCGTTCATGCGGCCACTGCCGACACCGATCGTCTCGCCGACCGGTGTGACCTTCGAGTCGCCTGACGACATCCTCCCCGGCGCGTTGTGAAAACGGATGTGACGATCGGGGCGATCGTCTTTGTCATTGTCGCGGCGGTAATCTGGCACGCTCGCCCGGCGCACGGAAGCAGGCTTGGTGCGGACCACTTTCCAAATGTGGTCCTCACCACTCAGGACGGCAGGAGCGTTCGGTTTTACGACGACCTGATCAAGGACAGGATTGTCGCCATCAACTTCATCTACGCCCAGTGTGAGTTTTCCTGCCCGCTCGAGACCGCTCGCCTGGCGCAGGTGCAACAGCTTCTGGGCGCGCGAGTCGGCAAGGACATCTTCTTCTACTCGATCAGCATCGATCCAGACCATGACACGCCGGCGGTCTTGAAGGAATACGCCCACAAATTCCATGCGGGACCGGGCTGGACCTTCCTCACCGGGAAGAAACAGGAAATCGATCTGCTTGCCGATCGACTCGGACTGAGTGAGGACGCGCCCATCACCGACGCACCGGGTGCGGACCTCGACGGGCATACTCCCCACCTGCTCATTGGCAACGAAACGACCGGTCAATGGGTGCGCGATGCGGGGACTGACAACCCCCGTTTCCTTGCTCGACTCATTGCTGACTTCGTTGACGCTCACGGTCATAGCAGCCTGCCCGGGCATGGCGCGGCCGGGCAATCATTCACCATCAGGAGCCCGGGGCAGTATCTGTTCGCGAAGGAATGCGCCGCGTGTCATACCCTCGGTCAGGGGGACAAGATCGGTCCGGATCTGGCCGGGGTCGCGACCAGGCGCAATCCTGAGTGGCTTGCACGCTATATCGTAGAGCCGGATAAGGTGCTTGCCTCGGGTGATCCGACCGCGAAGCAACTCAAGGAGCGCTACGGCGTCACCATGCCCAACCTGAGGGTCGGCGACCGGGATCTCGCCGCGCTGCTAGAGTACCTGAGCGCGCAGTAGCGTCATCGCATGCTGGCCGCGGACTGGAGCACGTTTGAGTTCGACTACCTTCTGGATATGTCCAGATTGGTCCCACACCTGGTTGCGCTCGAAGCACATAAGGATGCAGCAAGGGTGGCTGCGCTGCCGCCGGACTGGCTGGAACCGCCTGCCAGCAGGGCGTGGTCGTGGGTTGAGGAGCGTTTTATTCCCGGTAGCCAGCCGCTGTCAGTGTCCGACCTCCTTACCATCCACCAAATGGTGGCGGATGACTCCGGTCTCGAGGCGGAACCTCACGGCGCATTTCGGACAGGTCCTGTCAGAGTAGGGCGGCCGAGTGTCGGGGGCTTCCACGAGGGGGCGCCGCCAGAGCAACTCTTTGTACTGATGGCAAGATACGTCGAGTTTATCGACACCGCGCCCGTGCGCACTCTGCCCCCCGTGATCACGGCATTGCTCGCGCATTTCTTTCTGGACACCATTCATCCTTTTCCAGACGGCAATGGACGAACCTCGCGACTTGCCGCCGCCGCGGTTCTCTCACGAGGCGGCTATCGTCTGCATGGCAGCTATGCCCTTGTGCGGCACTTCTACCACCACGCGCTGACTTATCACAAGCTCCTGCAGCAAAGCTGGCAGCGCTGCCCATTCGATGTCACCGCCTTCATTGCGTTCGGGATCGAGGGCGTGATCGCGGAGTTGCGCAGTGTCGAAGCCTTTCTACGGATGAAACGCTATCGGATCTCCGACAGCGAACACGGCGCATTGGCTATGGGCCGCAGAATGGCTTCTCGCTTGTCATGAGGCAATCAGGCCTCGAGGCCATCTTCGCTCGTGCGATTGCAGTTGCCGCGATGTTGCTAGCCACCTCAACTCTGCCTGCCGCAGAGCCAGTTGCAGCCAAAGGGGATTTCGCGCTGTCCGTGGTTCCCGCCAGCGCAGTGGTAATCGCCGGTGCCGAGACGAGATTTACCGTAACCCTAAACAGTATTGGCCGCTTCGCTGGCTGGATCGAGTTGCAGACACTCGGCACCGAACGCGCGCGCGGTGCGGTCGGGTCATGGTCAGTCCCCGCGGTGAAAGTCCGACCTGGCGATTCAGCCAAAGCAACTTTCACTCTGCTCACTCTCCTGGATACCCCAGCCGGCCAGTACCCGATCATCTTTCAAGGTGTCAACGGCTCCACGACTCACCGAGCCACCCCCGTTACACTCAGCATCACAGGCCCACCGCAGAACGCCATCACGGCAACATTTCAACCCAATACTCCGACTGTCGGCATAACCGACTGCATCATCTCTGGTCACTCTACTGCGGGCGGTTGGGTCACCGATCTCTCGACCTTTCCGGACGGCAGCACTCACTCGTTCTCGATCAAATCGAATGGAAGGGGCTCCTACACGGATGGACCGTTCGTCCTCAGGCAGCTGGGGACCTACCACGATGTGTTGCTCGACACAGAAACCGGTGGTCGCCAGGCAATCGTCTACCACGGTGTCGGCGACTTTTGGGCGACGCGGGCCCCATCAGGGCGGACCCTGGTCGCCGGGCAACAGACCGACTTCCTCGTGACCTTCTCCAGTGTGTCCGGATTTGCCGGAGTCGTGCGGCCTGGAATCGAGAACGCCGCAGATCTGGCGGGTCTCACTGCGACGTGGTCGCTTTCGTCAGTGGCTGTGCGCCCGGGAGCTCCGGGCTTCTCGCGGCTGACGATCAAGGCTGCAAGCTCCCTTTCACCCAGGATACTGAGACTCCATGTCAGGGGGACAAACGGATCAGTCGCCCGAGCCGCGCCTGATATCGAGCTGAGAGTCGTACCACCGTATCAGCTGCGAAGGTAGAAGAGCCCCAACTCAGCCTGCCGATCGCAGGCCCTGAAGGCATCAGGTAGCGCTTCCAGGACATTCTCAGGCAGCAAAGCGTGCTCATGCCTCAGGCTGCAAGCAATATCTGTGGCCAGACCATGCAGATGCACTGCGGCCGCGACCTGCAGGTCTCGTAGGAATTGCATGTGAAATGCAGTACCGGACGGCGAGGAGACTCTGGCCACCGCAGCCGCGGTCACACCGACCAGAACCTCACTCATACCGGCCTTCGCCAATGCAGAGGCGCCTGACAGGTTGATCCACATTTCACCGGACGGACCTGCGATCGTTGTCGGCGAGCCATGCAACACCACACAGGCGCCGCTCAGACGGGAGAGGGTCTTCGTGAGCTGCGCTTGCTCAGTCTTCTCGTTATCTTGCGACGTCCTACCCAACCAGCGTACTGCCTCGCCGGCATCAAGGCAGACGACACGGAACGTCCCTGCCTGCGTGCTCTCGCCAATCTCTCCGGAGAGCCGCGCTAAGGCAGGCAGCGCGGCGCCTGCGATGACCACTGGCACCCGGCTCTCTGTTGTAAGCTCGCGGACAAAGTCATCGCTCTGTGGGTTGGGGAATAGCCCCGGGCCGACAAGGACCGCATGTTTTCCAACGAGCAACTCGCCAATCTGATCGCAGGCGGTCGCGGCGATCGACCCGCTGTTTGTTTCAGGTAGCCCATGGGTGAATAGGGCAGCCCCATGAGCGGCGATCAGGGTCTCGACCGACTTCGGGCAAGCAATGGTCACTCGACCCGCTCCCGCTCGCAGCGCCGCAAGTGCCGCGAGCGCTACCGTTCCGGCACTCCCGCGTGCGCCGCCGACAATCAGGACATGGCCCGATTCGGCTTCTGTCATCCCCGAATGTCGGGGAAAGGCCACGCATACATCCTGCGCGGTCGGCGCGGAGAGATGACCGCAGCTGTTGCCGGCCATCGCCGGTTGGACCCCAATCTCACTGACGGCGGTGGGGCCTGAGGTCAATTCCCCCGAAATGTGGGCTGGTTTGGGGGCCATGAGAGCCAGTATTCCTTGAGCGAATACCATATTTCCACCCGCCACCCGAATGGGATCGACACTGTCTGATTCGACGCCCGATGGCACGTCCACCGACACAACACTTCCGGAAGCTCTGTTGATGGCAGCGATCGCCGCACGCGCCAGCGGTCGCAGCGGCGGTCGGAAGCCGGTGCCGACGATCGCATCAACTATGAGGTCGGCAGCCAAAGCCTCTTTAGCCACCTCACCGTCAAAATCACTTTCCTCAAGAACCCAAACGGGACGAACAGTCTGCGGCAGAGCCTCATCAGCGACAGACGCGTGTCCGTTTGCCTCGCCGGCGAGAACCACTACCCAGACTCGCGTAGCCGTCCCAGCCAGGATGGTTGCTGCGGCTATACCGACACTGCCGTTCTTTCCCCGACCACAGATGACACAGACGGTGCGGAATTTGAACTCAGCAATACAAAACTGCGCGACCGCATAACCTGCCCGTTGGATTAACAGCTGCGAAGTCGCTTCCCTGCCCGCGGCCACCTCGGCTGCTTCGGCGCCCGTGAGTACTCTCATCAGAAACTACCATGTACGGAAGGGGTATCAGCGACAGCGTACCCTCAGAAGGAGGATGTGTACTACGCATGCGAGCGCTGGGGAACAAGGCAATGGGCAGGGGTGAGTGCGCCGCGGCGCTCGAACAGGGTCTGAGTTCGCCTGTAACCCAGACCTCTGTTCGATTGTCCGCACGGCGATCTGCGGGCGATTACTACATGCCGACGTCCATGGGAATTGGGAAGCCACCCGGGTCGCAATGAGCGCCGGCATTATCCCAGTCCACAGTAAGAGGCATTCCGGAGGTGCGTGCCGCCAGAAGCAGTGTCAGCATGTTCTTCCTGGTCTGCGCATCAGGGATGGTGTTCATGTTGAAGACGAACACCTGATTGGTGGTATCCGGATTCGTACAGCCGGTCGTCTGCGGCCCGAACGACATGATGAAGTTGACCGACTCCGCCGTGTCGCCGACGCCCCCAACGAAGACGCTGAGAACAGTGCCGGTCATAAAGACGAGCTTGGCCTGGCTGGGCATTGAACAGATCAAGGCCGTCAGCGCCAGAATTGCTGAGATCGCCGCTTTGCGCATTTCATTTCTCCCTATGGATTGAGACGATTTGAACATCTGTTTCATTTCGCGCGAGCTTCAGTCCGAAACGAACTGCGCCAGGCCAGGAAACGATCCTGGCGGCAAAATCCCGACCGGGACCGTATAACCCGCCGACACGCCCGTCGTCGTCGTGGCGGCACAATAAATATTCTCCCGGTCGACGTTGAGAAACAGGCAGCTCGGCCTTGCGGTGGCGTTGCCTCCAAACGGGCCGATCACGGCACGGCTCACCGACGCGCGCGGGTCGAAGGTCGCTTCAAACACCTTGTTGGCAGTGGACAGCGCGACACAGCCGATCAGGTTCTGATTCGGACTCATATTCGGAAACGCGACCGCAGGTGTAGGCACGCCCTTTCTGAAATCCGCGATACCCGAGCAACTGATGTTACCCGTCCAGTTGCCAGTGTCCGGAGCCTTGCCCAGCGACAGAAGGGCGGTCGTATGGGAGGATGTCGACGGAATGGCATCGATCGGATCAAACGAAACGCCGAACAGTGTCGTGCCGCTGGCGATTCCGCAGGTCGCGACGAAAGAGGTCTTCGGCGTGACCGGATCCGCAGGGATGACCCCGTCCGCTGGAATATCGCAGCTCGGGTCACCAGTGAAGGTCATCGCTCCCAGGGAGATGATGTCTTCGGAGGCAATCGCTGCAGCGGGGGGCGTGAAGGCGAGGGCGAAGCCGACCAGGGTATTCCCCTCTCTCACCACACAATTCACCGGGATCGTTCCGCCGTTCTCCGCCGAGGCGCAGGCGGGGTTGCCAGTGACACTGGCACCAGATAGCAAGGAGGTAAGGGGGGTGGTAACGTTGCTCCTCGGGGCGAAACCCACGCCGAAAAGATGACCGTTGATGGTAATCGCACAAGAGGCTGCTCCGCCTGTACCGGCGGAGGCACAACTGGGATTACCGATAACAGTATTCGCAGGCTCCGTCCCGAGCGCCAGCAGACCGAACGGCGCTGTCTGTTTGGCCGCGTCAGTCGGCGGATAGAAGGAAATCCCCTGGAGCAGGAAGCTGCCACTCGCCGTCTTGCTGACAATCAGGCAGACAATGGCGCCGAAATCCTTGAGGTTTTCAGAGGTGCACCCAGGCACTCCGACCGCGGTCGCACCGAGGTTGGGCATGAGAGGGTCCGTATCGATTGTGTTGGCAGGCTCCGCCGGCTGCTGCAGCTGATCCCCCGGTACGTGCAACCCTTGAGGCGGTGCCTGCCACGAAACCCCGATTAACGCTCCCGCCGTCGAGTACTCCAGGCACACCATGTGTCCGGTGCCGTTGTTGGAGGGCGCGCAACTCACCGCACCGGTCGCAACATTACCGCTCAGGGTCGCTGTTTGAGAGGCCGCCGGCTCACACAGCCCCAGCAGAGCGACGGCGGCAAGCGCGACCGACTGCCAGATGATGTGCGTTGCGATCCGCCGAAGACCTGTGCAACCGACAGGCTGCGCCTTGCTCTGGAAGTTCATGGTAGCTCCCTCAAGTAGTGCATCCGTACGCGCTGTTCGATCGCGAGGTGCTACATCATCACACGTTACGAACAGGATCTAGTCCTGAAGCTAAGGGGGAACACAGAAATTCCGCGAGCAACATTGTTCCCTTCCACGACGCCGGCAAGCGCCAGTAAATAGCGACATTCGGACGTCGAATTCCGTGCAAGACACAACAGTCTCCAGCGACGCAACACGACATGCGAAGTTAGGCTAACTCGCGAAGTAAGCTGTCTTCGCCTGCCGCGGGCTTTACGCCAAGAGTAGAAGAAAAACTAAAGTGCGGCTTAGAGAGTGTGTTTTGCCGCTGGCGAGCTCGCGCGCATAGTAGCGGCCAAGAGATGCGGAGGCAGCCAATGGATACCGTCGTGGGAATCGCACTAGTCGGCGCGTGGATCGTGATTTCTGTGATCGCCTTGCGCCGGGCCTTTGGCCCTCGCGACCGCCGCTGCTGCTGAGCGTTTTAGCCGGAGGCCGCGCCGGCGCTGGGAAACTCGATCCAAAAAGTCGCGCCACATCCTGGCTCGCTGTCGAAGCCGATTCGGCCGTGCATGCGCTCGACGATTTGTCGGGCGATATGCAATCCCAGGCCTGTGCCGCCCACTCTGCGGGACGCGGACGAATCTGCCTGCGAAAACTTACCGAAAATCCTTTCCCGAAACTCGGGCGCAATACCTTGCCCCTGGTCTGTGACACAGATGCGCGCGTAGCCGTCTTTAATATCGGATGTGACCACGACGGTTGCGCCAATTCGGGAGAACTTCGCTGCGTTGGAGATCAGATTGGACAGCACTTGGAAATACCGCTGCTCGTCCACAGCAATACGTATCTGCTCATCGAGGGGAGCCAGCTCGATGCGGACACTGAACTTTTCAGCATAGGATTCGTTCGCCCGCACCGCCGCGGTTGTTATTCGCGCAAGGGAGTGTTCGCGGGTTTCGAAGCGCATGTTGCCTGAGGCGATCTTCTCGACATCCAGAATGTCGTTAGTCAGGTGAATCAGGCGCTCGGCATTACCTTGAGCAATCTCCAGCAGACCGCAAACCTTCTCCGGCAGCTCTCGCGCCATGGTGCCAATGATCAGTCCGAGCGCTCCGTTGATCGCAGTCAGCGGAGTGCGCAGCTCGTGACTCACCGTCGAGACGAACTCGTCTTTCATGCGCGCCGCCCGGTGTTGCTCGCTGACATCGTGCATCTGAGTCACGAAGTACCGCGGTTGAGCGTCCGCACCACGCACCAGAGCGATGCTGAGCAACACCCACACTTCACCGCCGGATTTATGATAGTAGCGCTTTTCCAGTTTGTGACGGTCACCTACTCCTTGCAGCGCGGATTGAATCACCTCTCGACAAGCTTCGCGATCATCGGGATGGGTGATGGCATAGAGGCCATTCGCCAACAGTTCCGCCTCGGTGTAGCCGAGCAGTCCGCACAGTGCAGTGTTTACCCTTAGAAAGTGGCCCTCGAGGTCGACCAGCGCCATGCCCACCAAGGTCGTTTCCATCGCGGATCGGAACGTTTCCTCACTGGTTCTCAAGGCCTCGAGCGACACATGTTTGCCGAGCGCGGCGCCCAGGGCACCGGCCAGCAAATCGAGCAGATATTGGTGGTTCGAGTCGAAGGCGCGGACCTCGCCACTCATCACCTTGAGGACGCCTACCGCCTGGCCAGTCTGGAACAGGGGAGTGCAGATCATGGAGCGCACACCGACTTTCCGGCATGCCTCCCGGTCGACCCGCAGGTCGTGATCCGCATCATCACAACGAAGAGCGCGCTTCTGGGCAATACACAAGCCTGAGAAGCTCGTTGCGCGTCGCAGGCGCAGCCCCACATGTTGTCGGATCGAGCTGCTTGCGCAGCTATAGAGCATGTCCTCCCCGTCAACGAGCTCGACCACGGCGCCTTTGGCGCCAGTGAGACTCTCGGCGAGGTCCACCGTCCGCTGCATGAACTTCTCGAGATTGAAATCGGCCTCGGTGACGAGGGCCTGGACTTCCAGGACTCCGTGCAGCAGGAATTCGAGATGGTTGGCGCGAGCCGTGGAGCTCGTAGAACTTAATTGCTCGTTATTGAGTGTCACCAGTCGTGCTCCGGGTATCCAAGGCCGCGCTGCACCATCCGCCAGAATAGGGGAACCTCTGGCTGCATTCGTGGACTTACGTATCGTTGCTGCGATGCAGCATCGACCGATCTGAGCCTTTCTCGTGACGGACTTCTGATTTTTCGGCACTTGGTACCGGGCGCGGTCGGCGGTTCGCAGCCCTTGCCAGGGCGTCAACTCCTGTTTGACGGCGGATCAGATTGAAACCAACACAAGAAGCCATCATGCGGACACAAACAATCATGCAGACAACACAAACATGGGTGAAACGGTTTACCCGCTGCCGGATGGCGGAAGACTCTCGAGCAAGTCGTTCAAGCGCCCCGGCTCTCTTTTCCTGATCCTGAGGATCATCATGCAATCCATAGCGATTTCAGCGTATTTCTTTGCAGCTTTGTGAGCTTCCGGGATGCGCCTCACACCGGGGGAATCCAGTTTCAGTACGCGAAATGGAAAAAATGAGTCATAGTTGGGGACACATACGGCAGGCTTGATACAGAATAACTATAAAGGAAGGGGAATATGGAAAAGCACGTGCCGCAGCTCGATGGATTCCGCGGGCTTGCCGTTGTCCTGGTTCTGATCGTTCACCTCTGGCATTACCCACAGGGATACGACCATCTCAACAAGTTGCTGGGCGGCGGCTGGATCGGCGTCGATCTGTTCTTCGTCCTGTCAGGATTCCTAATCACCCGGATATTGCTCGCGGCTCGCGAAAACCCGACCTACTACCGGGACTTCTACATGCGGCGCACGTTGCGGATCTTTCCGCTCTACTACGCCATATTGTTTTTTGTCTTCCTCGTTTTCCCACACTTCTCTCATACTGCGACCCTTGACCAGGCGGAGCACGAGCAGCTCTGGTATTGGCTCTACGTCTCCAATTTCGCGATCGCAGCCAGCGGGTGGCCGGTGGCAATGCTTCAGGGCATGTGGAGCCTTGCCGTTGAGGAGCAGTTCTACCTGATCTGGCCGACGGTGGTCCGGCACTTCACCCCCCAACGGCTCCGGGCTATCTGCGTCGGCCTGCTCATTGCGTGCCCGATCGTACGCGCGATTCTGCTTCCCTCGCATGGTTGGATATGGGTTTACGTCGCGACGCCGGCGAGGGCCGACGCACTCGCCTGGGGCGCGCTGATCGCCCTTGGTGGACTCGACTTCCTGTTCGAGCGCGCGGCCCGGACCATCCTGATCGTTGGCACCACGACTGTCTTGATTGCGCTGCCGAGCGGCTATTTCCAGCACGACCAACTCTGGGTCAGCTCCGCCGGCTACTCGTTGACTGGCCTCACCGCCGCGGCTGCCCTGTGGCTCACGTTACGCGCGCCACGCTCCGTGTTCGCGACGCGCCCTATGCGCGAAGTGGGTCGCGTGAGCTATGGTCTATATCTACTGCACCCGATCTGCGAGGTGTTGGTCAGCCGATTCTATAATCCGGCCGGCCTGACAGGCGCCGTAATATTCCTGCTGGTCACGAGCGCAGTGTCGTTCGTGGCGGCGTGGATATCCTTCCGGTTCTTTGAAAGTCCGCTGTTGCGCCTCAAGGCGCGCTTTGCTCCTGCGCCTCTGGTGCTGGCGGGAGCCAGCTGACGGAGGTTTGAACGGCGCCGCGAGCAGTGGCGCTGGCATGCGCAAGGGAGTCTCGTCCCAGAGCGCCGACTCTGTGGTCCCAAGGGGGAGGCTTGCGGGCGGCCACGAGACCGAGGGGTCGAGCCGAACGGCCCCGCTCGAGGTACCAGATGTTGGAGTTGCCAGCAGCACGCGCTGCAGGTAGCCTCACTCACGCTTCACAAGAACAAAGGGATTCCCCGGGGACCGACTGCCGCACTACCCAGCTTTGTAGCGGGTACGTGAGTCCGCCCATACAGGGCTGAGCCACGCGGTTTTGTTCTAGCCAAAAGGAATGGAACGCTAGAGGTTGCGCACGGTTGCGAGCGTACACACGCCGGGAAAACCCTGCCAGCGAAGGCGTCCACATAACACTCATGAAGCTCTCGCAGTTAATTGGTCTCGTCACGCTTATTGTCATCTCCGCGCGCCTCTCGGCCGCCACCCCGGTCTATTCTGTCATCGAAGTTGGCTCGCTCGGGGGAGATCTTACAACGGCCTATGGAATAAACGACAATGGAGACATTGTTGGGCAGTCCAAACTCTCTAATGGCAGCTCGGCCGTACTACACGCCTTTCTGTACCACCATGCCAGCCGGTCTGTGGTCGACCTGGGTGCGCAAGGCGGCAGTGAGAGCCTGGCCCTCAGTATCAATGACTCGGGAACGATCACCGGGGAAATCTTTGGCACGCAGCTCAAGCACGGCACCTATTGGTTTCCGGTCGCCTGGCATACCAGCGGCGGTTTGGAGCTGTTGGCGGGCCCCTATCCAAACGGAGACGGAGTGTTTGTCAGCACCAACGGTATCAGCAATACAGGCCTCATCGTCGGGCAGGGCTACATCAACGATGTCGCCGGTTATCGTGCTGTTTGGTACAAAAACGGCACGATAGCAAACCTGGGCACCCTCGGAGGGGATGGCAGCGACGCTGGGGCAATCAGTTCGCAGGGTATCTATATTGCCGGTAGCTCCGCGGTGCGGGGTGCAACTCCAGCAACAAACGAACTTCCCACGCACGCCTTTCTGTATAGAAACGGCGTCAGGACCGATCTGGGAGTCCTGCCAGGGGGTAACTTCAGCGCCGCGACGGGCGTCAATAACAATGGCGAGGTCGTCGGCTATTCTAATAATGGAAAGAGTGGCAGCTGCACGCCCAGTCCTGACACTCCCCAGATCCAGCACGCGTTCGTCAGCCTGAACGGGAAGATGACAGATCTGGGCAACCTCGCGAACAGCCCAAACTGCAACAGTGAGGCTGAGGGGATCAATGACTCTGGCGAGATCGTGGGCCGCTCGGATGCCATCACCACGGGGAATTTCGAGGTGTCGCGTGCCTTTATCTACTCCGGTGGCCAGCTTCTGAGCCTTACGTTTCTGGACTGGGGCGACCCTGCGTGGGGCTTCGTAAAGCTCACCGATGCAGTGGGAGTCAACTGCAACGGGTGGATCGCCGCGAACGGTTTTGACACTCGCAATCCCAATGTCTTCAAGGTGTACCTCCTGATCCCCAAAGGCCCGCTGCGACCGGAGTGCCCGCGTCCGCAGTAATCCGCCAGAAAGCCGTTCATGGGGTAACCCCTGAACGGCTTCAGCCGCGCAATGCGCTACGTTGCAATTTGCCTGTCGCTGTCTCGGGAAGGTGTCCACGTGGGCCGAGGGGCGCAGTGTGAGCATGGTCAGTCAGTCTGCTGCATCAGGTCACCGCAGCCCGCACCTTGTAGTGGGGCTCGCGCCAGCGAGCCTCGTCGAGGATAACCCGTAGCCGCTCGACCGCTACCCAAACATCTTCGAATCGCGTGTAGAGAGAGTTGAACCCAAAACGGATGATATCTGGAGCACGGAAATCGCCGATGACATCCGCGGCGATGAGGGCTTGCATGATCTCGTAGCCGTTCGGGTGCGAAAACGAGACGTGGCTGCCGCGTAGCTCCGAAGGCTGTGGACACTCCAAGCGCAAACCGTGGGAGCCACACGTTGACTCGACGAGCTCAATGAACAAAGTTCCCAACTGCCGGGATTTCCTCATGATTCGTTCAATACCAGCTTCTTTGACGAGCTCGATACCCACGTCCAGTGCACTGTTGGCGATGATAGAAGGTGTACCACTCAGGAATCGACCAATTCCAGTCGCCGGTTCGTAGCCATCGACGAAGGCAAACGGTCGCAGATGACCCAACCAGCCGGAAATCGGGTTCCAGGCGAGCTCGTGGTGACGCTTCGCGACGTATAGGAATGCTGGAGCACCTGGTCCGCCGTTGAGATACTTGTAACCGCAACCCACTGCAAAATCGGCACGTGCCGCGTTGAGCTGGACAGATACAGCACCGACGGTATGACTCAAATCCCATAGCACGAGCGCGCCACGCTCATGCGCCAGGCGGGTGATTTCCTGCATCTCGAACACTTCTCCGCTCTTGTAGTGCACATGTGTGAGCAGGAGGAGGGCGGTGTCATCATCAATCATATCCACAATCTTTTCGCGCTCCACCGCATGCAACTTGCGCGAGCGGCCGAAGGCGCGCACCGCGCCCTCACAGACGTAGAGGTCTGTTGGGAAATTGCCCACTTCTGAGAGCAGCGTGTGCCGCTGAGGCTGCAGTTCCAGGGCGGCCATCACCAATTTGAATATGTTGACGGACGTAGTATCAGTTACGATCACCTCGTCCGAGGCGGCACCGATGAGCGGCGCGAGTTTTGCGCCGAGCGTAAAGGGCGAGGATACCCAGTCATACGTGTTCCAACTGCGCACCAGACCGGCACCCCATTCTTCGCGCACCATTCGCCCCAGGCGTTCGGCTGTTTCGGTAGGCAGCGCCCCTAACGAATTCCCATCCAGATAAATCAGCCCTGGTGGCAGAACGAAGCGGCTCCGGTAGCCGCGCAGCGGATCGGTGTCATCGAGCGCGCGAACATCGGCGAGGGTGAGAGAGGCCATGTTTAGGATTGGTTATGCGTCCCAGCGCGACGGTGAGATCGAGAATATCCTTAATGCTCGGCGGGGAAACCCCAGGCAGACCAGCCATGTGTTCCCGGCCGGGATCGTGACACAGCACAAAAACGTCAGGTTGTGTTCCATGCAGTAGACCGAGCGAGACGCCTGCGTACGAGGGGTGCAGAATCGAACCCTGTCCCTCGACAATATCCCAGTGATCCGCGGCTGCGTCCGGACTGAGCGCTTCAGCCGCACCAGTCGTGAATCTGCAATCACAGCGTCGATCGGGATTCCCGATCCGGCGATCATAATGCCGGTCTGGCCGGTTGCCCGAAATTCGGCCTTCAGCCCGCGTTTCAAAAAATAGTGGGTGAGTGCAAGCGCTGTGTACTTTTTGCCGACCCCACAGTCTGTTCCGACTGTTAGAACTCGTCTTCCAGAGCGTTTCCTTCCCGTGCCCGCAGGCAGTCCGGCTGGCGGCGTCCTGACGTCGATCAAATTGCGCCCAAAGTCTCGCGCGGCGGCGGCGAGCTCCCGATTGTCGGCCAGACGGTCGTGCATGCCGCTGACCAGATCCAGGCCTGCTGCCATTGCCTCGAACAGACTCGGCAGTCATTGGTCGGGTATGAATCCCCCCAGGTTGACGACGCCGATAACGACGGATCGCGCTCCGCGCGCGAAGGCTTCCTTGGGCGTGAGCACGGGCAGACCCGTCGTGATTTTCACGCCGCAGCCGAACTCGCCTAGGCACTTCTCCGGAGCCCCGTCGCGCAGTCCGAAGGCAGTCTTGGCCTGGTTCTCAACCGGCACGTCCAGTCGTACGTAGACCGTCCAATGAAGTTGCCGATTTTTCAGCGCGACCGGCCTTCACATTCTCAGTGTCGAGCGCCGCCATCGACGCCGCGGTGGCCGGCAATGGAGTTGTTCTCGCGCAGCTCTCGATGATTGATGACCTGCGCGCGAATGCAGCGGGATTGAACGGGCTTTCCGCTGGCCCCCTCGCCACTGGGTCGCCACAATTGCGACATTATCTCCCCACGGCTTTGCCACCGTCGGCCTCCAGACTTCTCACTCGACGAAGCACAACTACAAAGGAGTCTGACCGTGTCCGATCGCATCGATGCCTTTTTCGAGTTTATCCGGCGCGGGCTGGCCGAGCCGATCGGCCGACTGCTGTCGGGGGTGGCCAAGATCATCGCCCTGTCGTCAATGACCGCCTGGCGCCTCCGTAAGCGCATCGTCGGGGTAGCGTTTGTCGCCACTTTGGCTTACCTCCTTTATACGCATCCACCGTTTGCGACAGTCCGCCGATCCGAGATACTCGTGCGCACGAACGTATTTGACGGATCTGTGAGTGCCTACAGCGCTGGCACTGTGCTGGTGCTACCCGGAATCCATCAGATCCGTTACTTCCCCACTCACGATCAGGTGTACCGCTCGACTGAGAGCGCGAAGGCGGACGGCCCGGCGCCGTTCCAAACGAACGAAGGGCTTTCGATTGGCGTCGACCTGACTGTGCGATGGGCCATCGACCGCACCCGTATCACGGGACTGTCCAAAGACTTCCCCGACGACCTCAACTCTGATCTCGTCCGCCCAGCTGTCGAGGGCGTCGTGTATCCCTTGTTCGCCCGGTATTCGGTGCGCGACATCTTTTCGGGCCGCCGTGCCGAGATTCAACATCAGATCACCAGCGAGCTGGGACCGCGGCTCGCGGCGGTAGGCTTGCTGCTGCGAGGCGCTGATGTGGGTAACGTGGATCTGCCACCGGACTATCGGGCCGGAATGGAGAAGCTGCTTGCCGAAGAGCTCGAGACACAAAAGATCCGATACACGCTCGAGCTGAAGGAGGCGCAGGTGAAAGAGACACAGCTCGAGGCCGACGGTGACAAGGCGCGGCGCCAGAAGGCTGCCGAAGCGGCCGGTGAGGAGCAGGTGATCGCGGCGCGCGCCCAGGAGGAAACAATGAAACATATCCTGCCGTTCAAACAGAAGCAGATCGAGCAACGTAAGCTGGAAGCCGAGGCTGAGAAAGTCGCCCGTATTCGCACTGCCGAGGGCGCCGCCGAGGCTCGCCGCATCGAGGCGAAAGGAGAGGCCGATTCGCGCCAGAAACTGGCCGATGCGGAAGCCTACCGGCTCGAGCTCGTGGGTAAGGCCAACGCAGGCCAGATGGAGCGTGAGGGTGCGTTGATCGGGCGCTACCCCTTGCTGATCCAGAAGACGCTCGCCGACAAACTGTCCGACAAGATTCAGGTCATTATTGCTCCAACACCCGCGGCGGGCGGATTCATCGGCTCGAACCTGCTTGGCGGGTCCGTGCGGGGCTCGACAGGACAGGCCGGCGGGGCGGCCGCGGACAACAGCGCCGGGCAGGCTTCGCAGCAGGCCTCTGATGGGGGCACCGCCGCGGAGAGTTCGCAGTGATTCTCGCTCTGGCGGCAACCCTGGCGATCGTTGTTCAAGATCATACCTCCCTGCGCGCGGCGCCGCGTTCGAACGCCGCAGAGTTGACAGTGCTCTCGCAGGGCGATGTCGTCGAGATTCGCGGTGAGCACGCCGGGTACCTGAAGGTGTACAACTATCGCCGCGAGCGGGGCGGATACTTCAAGAGCGAAGTGGCCCGCTTGCTGGATGTCAGAGAGAGTGCGGCTCCGGAGTTGCTTGCTGTTGTGCGATTTCTGCGTGACACCCCTGGCTCCGAAGCCTTGGGAATCAGCTACGGCGCTGCGTATCTGCGGGCAGTCCCGGCCCGCGCGCTGACGGCCGAGCCGTTCGATGCGATTGCCGTGATGGCCGAGCGCCTTGCAGAGGAGGCATCGGGCACTACCAATCGCGTCGCTAATGTCGCTGCGCACCTTGAGGTAGTGGAGCAGTTCGGCATTCGGATGCGCAGTTTCGAGCGCTCTGGTCGGATCCAGGTTTGCTACGACGGCGAGCTCTTCCGAAGGGTGCTGACTTTGGCCAGCGCTAGCTCGGAACAGCGTGCGCGCGCGACACTGGGTCTCACCCGAGCCGACTGCATTGATCCCAATCTGGGTCCCACGCCTCGTGCCGCTCTTGACGAGGAACGGAGTCGACTGCTCGACCAGATCGATGATCGAGAGCTAGACACGATGACGAGAAGTCGTCTGCACGTGCGGCGTGCCGGCGTGTGGGCTTCAGTTACATATGAGAAAGCCCGTCGCGGCGAATCCTCTGGCATATCGGCGCAGCGTGCACTGGCCGAGCTGCTGTCCGTACGCGTCGACGATCTGGGGGACGCCGGCCGAGCCGAATACACGGACGCAATTGTGCGTGTGAGCGCGATCCGTTGGGCCAACATGTCGCCTGCGACCCAGACGGGCCCGCTGATCATCACCGCCTCACCAGGTGAGCCGGGACAGACCTGTGTTGCACTCAAGGATGTCCACCGGCAACAAGCTACACCGCTCGTGCAACGTTGTACGTACGGATTAGTGTGGTTAGCCTCAGCGCAGCCCATCGCGCAAGGGCGAGGGTCGGTCCTGGCGGTTCAACCGCTTGAGAGCTGGCGGGAGCTGTGGCTGTTTCACGAGGCAGCTGGATCGTGGACGATTACTGTGCTTTCGCCGGGTTTGGACGAACCGGAGGAGGGCTACATCGAGTTCGCAGGCTTCGCACCGCGTACCCGGACTCTTCTTGTCGCGCGGGAAGTGAAGGAACATGGCCGATTTCGGCGTCGCTTTGAGGAGCTGCGCCTCGGTGATCTCGCATTGATACGGCAGGCGAACACCCCGGAGCTGCTGCCCAACTTTGGCCGATGGCAGGACGTGGAGTGGCGGCGCAACACCCTCGCGCTGCACTGATATCAACGCGAGATATTCCCATCGCTCCATCATTGCAGCCTCCTATTCGCCGTCCGCGCCAATCGGCATGCCGGGCGGGACTTCGACACGCCACTTCCGGTCAGCGAGAACTCGCTTCAATTCATCCTTGTCACCCAGCAGCGCGGCAAGATGCAACCTGTGGCCGCGCTCTTGAGGGTCAGTTCCCGGCGCAGCCTTCAGTTTCACCACCAGCTCGGTGAGGGCCTGCTCGATCTGCGACGTAGCGCCCGACGAAGTTGCCGGTGCGCGGGCAGCGGCGGCGAGTTGTAGCACCGTGCGCGTTTGGATGCGGCGCGCAATCTCAGCATAGCGGCCGTTGGCTGGCGCGAAGACCGCGCTCAGCAGTCGCTCGGTGACCTCCGAAACACCTAACTGGTTAGCGTCGCGGCGATGTTGGTCGACCAGGCGGTTGAGCCGCTCTGAAGCAGTGAGCGCGTCGACGACGATGCCCGCGCCCACGTCGGCGGCAGCCAGGCTGTCGTAGATCGGCCCCCCCGCGGTCGCCATGATCTCGATCTCGGTCTGGCGGTCGCCATCGCCTGATTGGCCGGAAGACAGGAGCGGAATTAACCTCTCGGGTGTATCGAGCACCTGCGGCGTCATAGCCGCCAGGAGCGACTCGAGAGCCGCACGTTGCCTATCGGGCGAGGTGACCACGGCGACGGCGTTCCGGTCACCTTTCACTCCGTAGCCGAAATCGGTGCCGCCGACGGACTTCGCTGCCGCCTCTACCTGGTAGCGATGCAGGAGGTAGATCGGCACGAACTTGCGCCGGAGTGCCTCCAACGCTTCACCCGGACGCAGCGCCCGTTCGCCAAACTGATCAATGGCTGCTTTGCGCACCGTCATCATCCGGTCGAGCTCGGCGATGGGGTCAGCTCCGTCGTCCCAGATGGCGCCAGCCGGGTGCCCGGAACTCACCGGGCGAGCGTCGTCGTCCTGTACGAAGCGCAGCTTTTCCGCCGCCGCTTTGGCCTTTGCGGCCAGGGCCTTTTCGCCGGCCGCGCCAGCGGGCACATCGCCGTACAACCAGGCGACCATGAAACGGTCCCAGTCACCGATGTCGTTGCCGTAAGCGTCGGAAAGGTCAATCTTGCCGCCAGTCAGCTTCACTCGTGGCGGCGGATAATCCATCACAGAGGTCCGCCCCTGGATCGAAGCGGCAAAGTTGTGCGCAAAGCCCAGAGTATGGCCCACCTCGTGCGCCGCCAACTGACGCAGGCGCGCCAACGACACCTGGATCGGGTCATTTGAGCCACCCTTGCCATCCTGATCGGCGCCCACCAACCCCTCGTAGATCAGCATGTCCTGGCGCACCCGCAATGCGCCCAGCAGCACCGAGCCCTTGATGATCTCGCCCGTGCGCGGGTCAACGATCGACTGACCATAGGACCAGCCGCGAGTGGCGCGGTCCACCCAATTGATGATGTTGTAGCGGACGTCCAGCGGATCAGCGCCCTCGGGCAGGATTTCAACTCGGTAGGCATCCTTGAATCCCGCTGCCTCGAAGGCCTTAGCCCACCAGCTCGCGCCCTCGCGCAGGGCCGAGCGCACCGGCTCCGGCGCGGCGCGGTCCACGTAGAAGACTATGGGCTTCTTGACTGGCGAGAGGGGCTTGGAGGGATCGGTTTTCTCCAGCCGGAAGCGGTTAGCGAGGCGCACCGCAATGTCTTTGTCCAACGGTGCCGCATAGTCGTAGACGATCGAATCGAAGCCACCCGAGCGCGGGTCGAAAGTGCGTGGAACATAGTGTGGCTCGGGTAGCTTGATCAGACTGTGGCGCACTGTCAGTGTGATCAGCTTCGCTTCCGGGGCAATATTGCGTACTTCGGGCCCCGGCGTGTCGGAGGTGAAAGTCTGACGAGCCTCAAACTCGAGGTTTTCCGGGAAGACCTTCACCGCCGCAGGATCGGCCACCGAGAGCTCCGGAACGATCTTGTAGCCCTTCTCGCCGCCGCGTTGCAGATCACCCGCGATGCCCTCAGCGTCACGCGTCAGGAACTCGGCGAGGTCGACCAGCACCCGGCCGTCTGAGGTCACGCCCTCGACCTTACCGGCCCAGACAGTGGAGACGGCAAAGGCGTCACGCGCGGCAGCCTGCTCCTCGACCGAGGCTCCAGCCGCCACGAAGCGCGGGTTTTCGTACTCGGCAATGACCTTCTGACCGATCCGCCGAAAGACCAGGATTTTGCTCCGGCTCACTCGTGCGCGGTCGAGACCCACCGGCGCTGATCCCAGGCCTGTCTTCAGCGCCGTCACATAAAGGAACCGGCCGCTCGCGCCACCGGCGTCCGGCTTCGGCAGGGCCACCAGGATGCGGCCTTTTTCGGGATCGACGAAGACCGGCAGCAGGCCGTCCCGCCGAGACAGACCGGCGGTTGGATCGGCCGCAGCCGCTTGCGTCGGCGGTGTCCCCAGCGGGGCGATCGGCTTCGCCGCTACGAATACTGGCGCGGTAGCGAATAAAATCGCCGCCGCCGCGGCTCCGAACAAACTCGATTCCACTTGAGCTCTCCGTCCCCTGGTATCTGGCATGGGAATACCTTGCGCGATCGTGTGGTCAGTGCGGCGCGATCACGCGCAAAGCTTATTCAATCACAACGCGCTCGTCGCGCGAACTTGCACCCTGTGGCTGCAATACCCGAGGTGACTGGAAGCGGCGTGGCGCGGATTCGGTCACCGTGCAATTTTCCGCTAATACGTGCGGCGGCCGCCGCCGAGGCACCGAACCGGCGGAGCTCCGTTCCCGACGGATGGAAAAAATGGTTGCGCCATCTATGCTCTGCCTGACGAGATCGAGTCACCTCACGGGCCCGTTGTATGTCACGAACCCTTTCGCAACGCATGGGTACTCTTCTACGAGCACTACTGCTTGCTGCACTAGTTCTCCCCAACATGCTCGTTCGCGTGCAGGCAGTTGAAGCGTCCGTAGGACCGCTACCATTTGATATCAAGCCCTTAGGCGGCAACGCCTATGCGGTGATTGACAAGCCTGACAGCATGCGCCTTGCCAACGCGGGATTCATCATCGGCGATGACGGCGTCGCGGTGATCGACACTTTTGTCGATGCTGCCGCGGCGCGACAGCTTTTGACACAGATTCGCGTCTTGACCCGCCTGCCAATCAAATATGTGATCAATACGCATTACCATCTCGATCATGTCGCGGGCAACGCGGTGTTCGCGGAAGCAGGGGCCGTAATCATCGCGCATCGCAACGTTCGCGAGTGGATTCACACGGAGAATCTCAAATTCTTTGGTGCGAACATCAAGCCCGAGCAAAAAGCATTGGTGGAGAACCTCGCCGCGCCCACCGTCGTCTATGACACCAACCTCGAGTTATATCTGGGTAAGCGTCGGATCGTGGTTCAGTCATTCCCAGGGCACACAGGTGGCGATTCCGTCGTTACCCTGCCCGATGCGAGGGTCGTATACTGCGGCGATCTGTTTTGGCACCGAACCGTCCCGAACCTGATCGATGCTTCCACGGCTGACTGGATCGCCACGGTTCGCAAGCTGGAAGTTGCAAATGCCGCTGCGACCTTTGTACCCGGGCACGGTGACATCGGCAGGGCGGTGGATGTGCACGCGTTCGGCGCTTACTTGAGCGAGCTGCGCTCATTAGTGGAGTCCGGCTCCCTGCGCGGGCTGCAAGGATCGACTCTGGTCGATGCGGTGATGCCCGATCTGAAGCAACACTATGGCGACTGGAGCTTATTTGATTATTTCGCCGCTCGGAACATTTCAGACGTCGCGAGCGAGCTGGGGGGCACCAAGCGAACCCCCAGGCGTGCCGCACCTGTTGACTGAGGCTCGCACGACCTGGCTGTCAGATGTTTGACTCTGAACAAAGTCAGCGCGACCAGTCTTGAGCGTGGGCGCAACCTCAGCGAACGAGGGGGAGTTGCCAGTAGCAAGCGCTGCAGGTACTCTGAGCCACGACTCTCAATAAGAAAATGGACTCGGGGACCCACCGCCGCACTACCCGCGTTTTCCGCGAGGTACGTGAATTGGCCCATAGAGGGCTGAGCCACGCAGTTTTGTTCTAGCCCAAAGGGATGGCACGCTAGAGGTTGCGCAAGGTCACAAGCCGTGAAATGACACGCAGGGTCAGAGCGCGATCCGCGCTGCCTCTGTGAGTCATTGTGCCGGGAAGCCATGCCATCGGAGGCGTCCATATAACACACGCATGAAGCTCTCACAGTTACTCAGTCTCGTCACACTGACCCTCGTCTGTGCGCGCCTGTCGGCCGCTACTCCCGTCTACTCCGTCATCGAGGTCAACACACCAGGGAATCTCGCAGAGGCGAGTGGAATAAACGACAATGGGGACATCGTCGGAGAGTTCGAACTCCCCGGTCCTGGCAATACAGTCGTTCTGCATGCCTTCGTTTACCACCATGCCAGCGGGTCAGTGGTTGACTTGGATGCAGCCGCCGACAGCCAGAGCGATGCCTTCAGTATCAATGACTCGGGAACGATTATCGGCGAAATCTCCGGGGGGCAGTCGAAGCCCCAAGGTCCCGTCGCGTGGCTCGCCAATGGCGGTGTGCAACCATTGGCAGGACCTTATCCGAACGGAACCGGACTAGCTGTCACCGCTAACGGTATCAGCAATACCGGTGTCATTGTCGGGCAAGGTTACATCAACGACGTCGCCGGCAATCGCGCCGTAATCTATAAAAACGGCACCATAGCGAACCTGGGCACTCTCGGTGGCACTTGGAGCATCGCCGGTGGAATCGGTTCGCAGGGTATCTATATCGCCGGCACCTCCGAGTTGCGAGGTGCGAATCCAACAACCGGCCGGCCCGCACACGCCTTTCTGTATAGAAACGGCACCAGGACGGATTTTGGAGCCCTGCCAGGCGGAGACTACAGTACGGCAATGGGTGTCAACAACAACGGCGAGGTGGTCGGCTATTCTGAGATTGGCCAGTCCGGAAGCTGTACGCCCAATCGCGTCAATCCGCCCATCAATCACGCGTTCTTCACCCTGAACGGGAAGATCACCGATCTTGGCAACCTCCCGAACAGCACAAATTGCAGCAGTTGGGCACGGGCCATCAATGACACTGGGGAGATCGTGGGCTGGTCCGACGCCATCGCCAGCTTCCCCGGCGGAATCGACCAGGTTGAGCGCGCCTTTCTCTACTCCGGCGGCCAGCTTCTGAGCCTGACGTTTCTTGACTGGGGCGACCCTGCGTGGGGCTTTGTGAAGTTCTACGATGCAGTGGGAATCAACTGCAACGGGTGGATTGCCGCGAACGGTTATGACACTCGCAATCCGAATGTCTTCCGGGTGTACCTCCTGATCCCCAAGGGTCCGTCGCGGCCGCAGTGCCCGCGACCGCAGTGATCCGCGAGGAGGCGTTCACGGGTGAGCCCTGAACGCCTTCTTTTCGGCGGCCAGCCGATCATGCGCCCCGCGCCGCGCTGCGCGTGTCCGGGGGAACCAACGGGAAACGAACCCGTGCACAGCCCGACGCCACCATGACCTAGGGGCCATCCCGAGCATCGTGAGAAGGGATTCCCTGGTTACCTCCTCGGCACGCGCCGCAACGCAACTGTGCAACAGCGTGCGCAGCACTTCTGTCTCACAGCGCGCGCGCTCAGCGAGGTGATAGGCCTTCCTATTATTTGGCGACTCCTCGAGCCACGCCTCGAATAGCGGCCAGAGCGTCTCAATTTGATCGGTTGCATCCAGCTCAACCAACCACCGGCTGGCTTGGAGCCTGGCGGTGGATTGACCCATGCGCTCCCCCTGCGCAACGGCATTGTCCGAGGACATTTCCTCGCCAAGCGCGGCGACAGGGGACGGGTTTTGATTCGGTATACTGATTTTCTGGCTCTCGTCGTCTCTCCATATATAGAGTCCGTCGAGGGGCGAAAATGCGACATGGCTTATGGAAATATGTTTGTCAGTAGACCGAACAAAAGCCTCGACGTAGTTATACGAGAAATGGGTGTCCCTGCGGCGTCCCACATGAGGGTCGCATGTAGGCCGGGCAAAACGGCTGCCGACGGATGTCAGCGCCGGAATGGCAGCATGAAGAAGTTCAACAAGCGGAACACAATGGAGGGGGAGGGGTGGCCCTCGTCCGACGTGCTCATCAGGTGCAGATACACTCGACTCATTCCATGAAACACCGCACGAATGTCAATTGTCATGCTGAGCGCGACCTGTCGGATCGGCTGTCCGAGACAGCGGGTGCGTATCAACATGTCAACGCGGCGTGCCCCCAAGACCCATAGTCGCTCTCTCCAGTGCGCGAGCATGAGGAAAGGGTCGTCGGGCATTTGTCGCGAGTGCCGCTGTTGGAGCCACGCGCGCGCGACCGTGCGCGCGATGTGAAGCGCCTCCCTCTCCAGGGTGGCGATACCCCTGTCGCTGGGAATCTGGCTCAGTTGTTGCAGCGCCAGCCTTTCGATACCTTCGGCCGCCAACTCATCGGCGGTAATAGCGAAGGCGCAAGCCCGGATACTGGCGCGAATATGAGGATGTTGAGTCGCGGCCAGCGCCGCCGCCGCACAAATCACCTCGGGCGCCAAATCGATGGCGCGCTCCGTATTCAGCAAAAATTGCGCTGAGCTCGGCAAATTGCGATCCCCCAGGACCTGGATCGCCAGGTCAATCGCCGCAGCGCACATCAGCTCCTCAAAGTTCTCGGGCGACTGACGAAGCCAGCCTCGAAGTTCCACGAGATCCTGTGCGTTGGCCTCCCTGAGACGATCAACCCACTCGGCTGCTTGAACGGCAGCCTGCTCCGACTCAGTCGGGGTGTTCGGAATCATCTTTTCTCTCCTGACGGAACTGTCGTGCGAGAGAGCGCCTGCTCCAGGAGCCGCCTCAGCATTGGGCGCGCCTCCGAGCTATACTTCTTAACGGTATTCACCGAGATGCCCAGCTCCGCAGCAGTCTCCTGCCAACTCTTTCCCTCGACCACGACGCACCGCAACACCTCGCGATGCGTGGTGGGCAGCTTCGACAGCGCCTCATTGAGATTCTGACCGAAGAGGTGAATCTCCACCGCTTCAACCCTCATGTGGTGTTCGCCCTGAGGATCCAGATCGTCGAGTGACGTCAGCCTCTCCCGATCGCTCCGCTTGCGCTCGTAGAACTTCGCCAGAACACACCTGGCAATCTGCCTCCTCAGCCCCTCTCGGGTGCTCACGGGCCCCCTTTTCTCAGCGAGCAGATAGTCCATCCAAATGTCCTGGTACAGATCATAGGCCTCCTGACGGCCCGACTTTTTGAGGAGATGTCGGAACAGACGCCGATCGATCTCTTTCAACTCAGTACTGCCAACATTAACGACGCAGTGGGACTCGCCGTCGATGCGGAAGGAGTCTGTTGGCTGGGTGAGGGACTCAGCTTCCTCCTCGCTGGAGTCAGCCGGCGCGACAGGTTTGCCAGAGGAGGTCATCAGTCTCAAAGTGGGTGGGCGCAGCGGGAAGGGGTAGTCCGTCAGAGAGATTTTTGTCGTCGCCCTTTTTTTCCATCCTGACCACATAACAGTGTCCCAAGTCGAGTTACACCTGGTTGTGGAGGAATCGTGGGTTCATCAAGCAAAGCGCCATGGCTGGATCTCTCCAGACACATTGTGGATGTCGTCGGGCATATCAACGTTACCGGAGCCGCGCTCCTTCTGGCGATAGAGGCGCTGGCCATCGCGGCTTTGGCGCTATGTACCTTGCTATTGGCACTCAAGGCCGTCCTGGTGCTGCTCCGGAAGCCGGGGGGCCGGTAACATCCACGACATCGCACGTTGCGCCTACCAATGCTTGGACAGGCTCAGAAACCAGACGCGCCCTTGAGGATCGAAGTTCTCCTGATCGTAGCCGACCGCCGCCAGCTGATTGGGCACGAACGGCACCGTCCGATCGAGTGCGTTCTGCATACCTGCCGTCACTTCGAGTCCTCCCGCCGCGCCGGGCACATCGAAAGTACGCTTGAGTCGCCAGTCAAAGGTGATGAATGAGCCGATGGGACGGCTCGGCTGAGTGTCCACATCGTGATAGCGGTTGGTGTAATTCATGGAGACCGAAGCGTTGAGTCGGCCACGGTGCCAATCGAGCGAGTCCGTGAACTTCAGATTGATGGGGTTGTGGTCCGTGTTCAGCAGGCTGACCTGCGGGGCGCCCGGGGAACCGATCTGCGCATATTGGAGCAGATAGGCGCCGTTGGTACGCCAGGTGAGCGAACCCCAATGCGTATCCCATGTCACCTGGCCGTCAAAATCAATTCCGCGGGTGTCCAGCTCACTCAAGTTGCGCTGGCGCAAATCAATGATCGCGGCGGGATCGGAGTCAACGCAGCTTCGCACGGGATCCCAGTACCGACTACTGAAGCAGGCGGCCCGCAACTGTGAGGCGGTCGGGTCTCGCGTCACGAGGTAGGCATACTGACTGTCATTCAGCAGTTGAGCGGAAGAGGGGGGCGTCGTAATTCGATCCTGGTAACGGATGTCAAAGTAGTTCAGGGCGATGTCCAGCGCGCTGTGCGAGCTCCCAGGCACACGGGCCGTCAGGCCAAGTGCTATCTCGGTCGCACGCTCTTGCTTGAGCGCGGGGTTGTTGCCAGTCAGCACCACCGCCTGTGACCGACCGGATTGGACGCCGTTGTCAGACAAAAGCACAGGGAACGCTGAGTTTTGCGACTTGTCCAGATCTCCCACATCGGGCGCACGAAAAGACTGCCCGTAGCTTCCATAGAGCTTCAGATCGTTTGCTAACTGCCATTGCAGGCCGACCCTCGGGGTGCTCGCTGAGCCAAAATCGCTGTACTGATCCCGGCGGGCGGATACAGAGACGTCGAGATGCTTGTCCGCGCCGAAGCTCGCCAGAGGCACTGTGAGCTCCGCGAAGGCTGCGACAACCTGGCGGCGATACTGGGTAGCGGAAAGGAAGTTGACGTCATTTTCCATCAGTTGGGTGTGGAAGCTCTGATGGCGGAGCTCGGCGCCCACAGCGCCCCGCAAAGGGCCGGCGGGCAAAGTTGTTAGAACACCGTCCAGGCTGATCGACAAGGTGCCGAGTTGAGAAAGTGAGCCGTAGTAACGATCGCTGCGGAGCGCGGCGAGCAGCGTCGAATTGTGGTCGAGGGCCTGGTCGTAGGGATTGAAACTCAAGCTGGGACCGGACCCCTGCAACGCAGTCTCGAGGGCGGCTACATTCACGACATTGACGCTGTGTTGGCTCTCCTGCTCACTTGCATGGTTGAGGGCTACGTGTAGCATCATGCTATCGCTGACTTTAATGCCGGCATCCACCGATATGTTGTAGACCGTGACTACGACGGAGGTGGCCTCGGGACCCAGCAGGCCGAGAAGGTTTGTGCGGAGCAAGAGGGGGGATTGATTTCCCAGCAGATCCACATAGTACGGTCCTCCTGGGAAAAGAGTGACGTCAACGGGCTCTGGCCCCGCGATCTGGCCGGCCCGACGTCGGTTCGCGAGAGCGTCAACCGATATCGAGAGGACATCGTTCACGCTTTGAAACAGGCGCGTGTAGACGTTGAGATTGTCCTGACTTGCAAGGACCTGGCCGTCCTGATAGCGATCCGCCGGGTTGAGGAGGCCAAGCTGAAAGTCGCCGGGCTGCGGCGTGGGTGTGCTGTGGCCGAGAGACCAGAATGGTCCACCAGCCCCCGCGGAGAGCACGGGAGGATATGACTCCGGCAGATTGAGATTCGGACCGCCACCGTAGCGCAGATTCGCAGTATAAAAACTGCGGTCATCGGCGGCCAACGGAGTCTGGTGAGAGCCCCCCAGTGCAAGAACGAAATTGCCGGAGCTCCACCGCCGGGTCAAGGTCTGATAGAGAGTGCCCGCGTGCTCCGACCCGCTACCGACCGAGTTCCATTGCGCAACGGTGACCGGCGATTGCAATCCATCGCGGGTCACAATATTCACAACTCCAGCAATGGCATCTGAGCCGTATGTCGCCGCAGCGCCGTCGAGAAGTACCTCAATACGATCGACGGCGCACAGCGGTATGTTGGTAATATCCGTAAAGGAGGCTGCGCTTCCGCTTGGCGCGAGCCGCTCTCCATTGAGCAGCGTGAGTGTCGCTCCGGTGCCCAGCCCCCGCAGGTTGATAGCAGTCCCCATCCCCGTATTGGCTGCGGCATCTGCTCCGAGATGAGTATCCGGCGAGGGGCCGCCTCCAAAACTCTGAGGTAGGGTGTGGAGGAAGTCGCCCAAAGAGGTGGAACCTCCATACTGAAGCTCTGCCACATCCAGCTTGATGACGCGTGCTCCAATTGGATACGAACTGTGAATGTGAGTCCCTGTCACCACAACCGCGGATACTTCTTCCCCGGCCGCTCCCCGGACACTCACTTCGTCTGGCACCACATCGGGCTCTTCTGTCCGGACGCGCTTGGCACTTCGCTTCGGCACCCTGACGAATTCGACGGACCGGTGGTCGGGTGAGAGTCTGAAGGTGATTTCCGTGCCTACGACCAACTTGCGCAGCGCCTCCTCGATCGAGAGGCTGCCATGTACCGCACGCGTAGTGATCCCGCGAAAGCTGTCAGGGTCGATCAGATACAGCAAGCCGGCCTGGAGAGAGATCTTACTGAGGGTGATCTCTGCAGGTCCTTCCTCTATGGAGAAAGGGATCCGCTCCTCTACCTGGGCCGCCCCCAGACAGGCGACCGCGACAGCTGCGAGGGCGCGCGAGCGAACGCCACGCACTGTCCCTATCTCGTCACGCCAAGCCGGATTACTCCGTCGTCTGCACTGGTCGCCCCGGCAACACTGTAAGGGATCCCCACCTGCTGCAACTCTTTGGCAAAGGTTTCCGGAGCCGTCGCCTTGAAGAGCCCTTGAATATGCCTTGCGGCAATCGCCGGGTCAACGATCACAATTCGGCGCCTGTTATGGCGGTTGAATTCCGCGACAGCCTCGGCGAGTGTGCACTCACACTCAATCATACCGGCGGCCCATGCGAGCCGTCGACGGACACCCAACAAGCCGATCGCCGTGATCTCGACACCACTCGGCACGATGTGAACAGCCTGTCCAGCAGCAACCACGTGGTCGCCAGAGCCATCCGCATGTAATGCCCCTGCGCCACGGGTGAGAACCTCGATGCTTCCGCTACTCACGAAGGCATCCACGACATCTTCGGACTGTCTTCGCACCGAAAATTCTGTGCCGATCGCGTGCACCACCACGCCACCTACAGAGACCGTAAACGGTCGCGAGCGGTCGGCAAGCACCGTAAAGAGCGCCTCACCTTGTTGTAGCCTTACCGAGCGCGCTTGAGGGGTCTCGCGCACCGATAATTGGGTCCAGGTATTCAGGCGAACCCACGAACCGTCCTGCAGAGGAATAGGTGGAAGCGCTTCGTAGCCGGACTGGTAGGATCTCCAGGCGGGGTTTCGTGCCAACTTCAAAGTCACAACGCCCCATAGCAGGCAAGCTGCTGTGAGCACCGTCGCCGCAAGCCCGGCGAAAGCAGTCCACCAGGGTCTCATACGACGTTTGCGCGCGGTCGCGCTGGAATTGTTCGGGGGTAGCTCGAAGCCTGCGCTACCAAGCTGGCCTCTGGTGCGCAGCGCTCTCCCGGCTGCGCGCGAGATCTCCTGAAGTTCGCGGTAGGCGGAGCGATTCTGGGGTGCCTCCTGCAGCCAGGCCTCGAAGGCAGGCAACAGTGCCCGAACGTCGTCCGAGGTTTCCAGCTCAACCAGCCATTCAACGGCTGTGCGTTCTCGCTGCCTGCGCAAGCTCATCTTTGTCGGCTCCTGTAGGCAGCGCGAGCCTTCAAAAGCTTGAGCAGTCCTCGCTGCAGACGCTTCTTGACCGCCTCTACACTGATTCCGAGGCGTGCCGCGACCTCCTGCGCTGTGTAATCCTCGGCAAAGAAGTACACGAAGGTCTCCCGGCAACTCGCAGGCAGCTGCGCCAGCATAAAGTTGATCTCGTCCTCGTCCGCAACGCGATCCGCGCAGTCCTCGGTCACTCGCTCGTCGAAATCGACGCTCAGCGACTCATGGTGACCCGGCCGGTGCATCTGGCACCATCGAATGGCCAGGTTGCGGATGGAGACAGCAATGTAGAGATCCAACGAGCGAATACCCGCTCGCTGACCCTCCGAAAGCCGCAACAGATTGAAGATAAGGCTTTGTACAACATCTTCCGCACCGGCCCGATCGAGTGTGATGCGAAATGCCCGGGAGAGCACGGAAGCATGGTCGAAGCCTGGAAAGACGCGGTTGATCTCATCACCAAACTCGTGCCTGAGATGTCCGGGCTCCCGCCGCGGATACGGTTCGTCTTTCAGCTCGTCGCGCTTTCCCTGGATCACGGTGAGCAGGGATAACCCTGTCTCGGACATGGCACGTACCGCCTTTCTTGGTCGCCTTGTTTGTCAAAAGTGCCAGCTCGGGCAAAAAGGGGGTACACCCACTTGAAGACAACCCGGATCACGGCCCCAATTTCAAGGAGATCGAATTATTCGTCTTCCGAATTGCAAACTGATTGCCGCGTGGCTCCTGCAGAGTGGGCCGGGTCTGTCAACAAACTACCGTTTATCAAGCCGAGACGCGCTCTGGTCCGCAGGGGGTGCTGGAAGCCTCCCAGCGCATGCCGCGCGAAGCGATGCTCTACGCCTATACGCGCGACTCAGCGCGGGCGTTGGGTCAATTGAATGAGATCGGAACGATCGCGCCAGGCAAATATGCTGACCTGGTCTTGGTCGACATGGACGTGCTCACGGTTCCTGTCGAGGAGTTGAAGAGCACGGCTGTGGTATTCACTATGTTTGAAGGCAAGTCGTATATGGGCAGGAGCCCTAGCCCTCCGCGGTGACGTCAGACCGCGCGTGGGAGTTCGAGCGGTATGCGTCCACGCAACCTCGACCGCGCGTTCTGACGACCGTCACTGTGCGTAAATTGCCTGTAATACACTAATATCCCATCTATGCGGGAGCCCCCACCTGAGTCTATGCTGCGGCGACTGGACTGCATGATCGCGGTCCGTTTCACGCCCGGGGAGAGTCATGACTGACGAGAGTCGAATCGGAATGTTGGAATCAGATATGCAGCACCTGCAAGCTGACGTGACCGAGATAAAAGGGGAGGTCAAGTCGCTGCGAGATGCCCTTGTACTGCTGAGAACGGAGTTCTTGTCATTCAAGACGGAAGTGGCGAAGGACTTTGGATCGGTCAGGACGTCCATCGAGCGAGCGAAACTGTGGATGGTGGTCACTGGGACCGGAACGATTCTGTCCGTGTGGGGTGCGGCGGTTGCGCTGGCTCGGTTTCTGAAGCCCTGACGAAGATGGCGGCCGCCGAACGCAATTTATCTGGCTCGATCCCGCGCTCGGCCGCCGCTGATCAGCAGTCCCCCATCTGCATCAACATCCGATGGACATAACCCGCGTGGCGCCGTGCTGTCTGCGTATCGAACAGTGCCGTGGCGTAGTTGAGATTGCCGATGATGCGCGGCCCGCTCTCCACGAAGCTCAGGGTCAGATCGAACTTGGCCGACAGCGGCGGCCCGTGAATCTCCGCTACCTCGAGTGCGTCCAGCTCGAGCCTCGGGCCTTCATCGTTCTGCCACGAAAGCATGACCTGGAACAACGGCGCGTAGGCGGGATTGCGGACCGGCTTGACCAGCTCAACCAGGCGCTCCAGAGGCAGATCCTGGTGCTCTTGTGCTGCAAGGACGACCGCCTGCGTCCGCTCCAGTAACTGATCGATGGTCGGGTCAGCTGACAGATCGATCCGCAGCGGCAGCGCGTTGACGAAGAAACCAATCAACCCTTGCACCTCGGGCCGTGGACGATTCGCGGTCGTCATGCCAATCACCACATCCTCCTGGCCTGACAACCGCGAGAGCACCATTGCCCAAGCGGCGACCGCTATCGAATAGAGCGTAGTGCCAGAACGTCGACTCAATGACCGCAGCTGCTGGGTCAGCTTCTCATCCAGGTTCAGCTCGACAACACCGCTCGCAAAGGTCTGGTGTTGCGGCCGTCGGCGATCAGTCGGAAGTTGCAGCAATTCCGGGGCTCCATCCAGAGCAGTGCGCCAGTATTCGCCTTGCTCGATCATGGCCTCGTCATAAAGCCACTGTCTCTGCCAGATTGCGTAGTCGGCATATTGGATTTGCAATGGGGCGAGCGGGTCCGGCTCCCGATGCAGGGCCGCGCGGTACAGGGCGCCCAGCTCGCGTACCAGTATCCTCACCGACAAGGCATCTGAGTTGATATGATGTAGTGTTATCAACAGCGCATGATCATTTTCGGCCAGCCGGACCAGTCGTCCCCGCACCAGCGGCCCGCTCTCGAGATTGAACGGTGCCGTCGCCTCCTGGCTCACGATGGCTGACAGTTGCTGCTCGGTGTCTGTCTGCCGGCTCAGGTCATCGCGTAGCAGGCTGCAGCCGATGTCGGGCGGATCGATCCGTTGCGAGCACTCCCCGGCCGCCGCCTCGAACCGCGTCCGCAGAGTTTCGTGGCGCCACACCAACCGGTCGAGCGCTTGCTGAAGCACCTGCGCGTTCAGGCTGCCTCGCAGCCGGTAAGCCAACGGTACATGATAAGCCTCGCTCACCTTTTGCATTGTCGAGACGAACCACAAGCGTTCCTGATTGAACGACAGCGGCAAAGTTGCAGAGCGGGGAGCGGGGAAGATCGGAGTCAGGACGCGGCGCCGACGCGCCCTGATTGTCCTGGCAATCCCGGACAGCGAACGGGTGTTTAGCAGGACGGCGACGGATAAGCGTACTCTCAATGTCTGCCGAACCTTCTCGACCACCCATGCCGCCGTGTCAGCAGTACCCCCCAGGCGAATGAAATCGTCCTCTCTTCCGATTGGCTCCTTCGACAGGACCTGGCTCCAGATCCTCGCCAGCGTAGTCTCGATGTTACCCAGTGGCGGTATGTACTGAGGCCGTGCGTCAACGTCCATGCTCATCTCATGTTTGCCAAATACCGGACGTTCACCAATCGCACTGCGGACGTCAATGCCCTTGGGAAGATAACCTGCAAAAACTCAGGCTCAGGAACGCTATGGACGATTCCCTCAGAGGCAGTTAAGGTACCCCGGGGCTGCTCCTTGGAAGGCGACGCGCGCGTGAACGGAACTCTCGTAGCGAATAGGTGTGTCGATAGGCCGACCGTCGCGTTCATATTCCCCGGCTCGGGTGGCGAGTTGTTCGAGCGCCTCCCGGAGATAGCGTCCCTGGGCGATGCGGCTCGCAACATTTTTGCCAAAGCTGATCGGGTTACGACGCAGCGTTTCGGAAAACGCGTTGCCGAGCTGGCTCAACTCAATGGCCCGCGTGCCGTGAACCACTCCCGCGAACGCCGCCTCTTTCGGGCTCCCGACCCGGCCGCGACACCTGACACCGCCGTTTCTCACTGCCTGTTGTACACCATTGAATGTGCACTGGCGTACACCTGGATCGACTGGGGTGTACAGCCGCAGTACGTAGCAGGTTATAGCCTGGGCGAGTATTCGGCAGCGTGCATTGCCGGCCTGTTCGACTTCGAGGCGGGTTTGTCGCTGGTCATCGACCGGGCCTCGACAGTGATGGCACTACCCCGCAGCGCAATGGTTGCGGTGTCCGCCAGTTACGAAGAAATCGGCGCCCTCCTGGAGCCGGGGCTGCACGTCGTGGCGGCCAACTCACAGGTGCAGACGATTCTGGGCGGAGAAAGGCCGACACTCGACCGCGCTACCCTGGCGTTGCAACGCCTTGGACACGTAGTGCGGGAATTACCCGTGCATCACGCTTTGCATACGCCATTGATGCGCCCGGCGGCTGCCCGCCTTGCAGAGCTTTTTTCGGCGGTGAAGACTTCAACCGCGGTTATTCCCCTGGTTTCCACCGTCAACGGCAAATTGATGGAAGTGGAGGGATTGCTGGATCCGCAGCATTGGGCCCGCCATCTGTGTGAGCCCGTCCAGCTCGCGAAGGCGCTGGAAACTCTGGACAGGCTGGGAACTCAGACCTTCCTGGAGGTGGGGCCGGGACAAGCCTTGAGCTCCGTGATCGAGAGTCAATTCGGACAGCGGCCTGCGGCGACTATCGCTACATCGATGCCGGCTGACTATGACACTGACCCTGTCGCGGTGCATCTGGCCCGATCCGCGGGTCGATTACGGACGGCAGGCGTGCCAGTTGGAGACGTTCCCTTCAATCTTAGCCCGACACCGTCCAAGACCAAGACCGCGCCGGCGGTAGCCGTCGTAGCTGAGTTGGATGTGATCGGCAAGGTTCAGGATATCTGGTGCGAAGCCCTCAGGCACGATCGCGTCGGACCCGACGAGAACCTGTTCGACCTTGCGGCGGATTCGCTCAAGACCGCGCGCATCGCGCTGGGCATCCGCAATCACTTCGACATCGATCTCAGCCTCAGGGACATCTACGCAGCGGCGACACCACGACAACTAGCGGAAGTCATATCCGCCGCGCAACGCATCTGGTGCGGCGCTGCAGACCTCGTGACGCTGCCCAACGGCCTTTCGATCAAATGTCCGTCGCGCCCCGAGGCCATTCAGCTGTATGGCAGTATCTTCGAACAGCGCGCGGTTGTGCGCAACGGCCTAAAAGTCCCCCGTGGGGCGACTGTCGTCGACGTTGGCGCTCATATTGGAATGTTTTCCACCTTTGCCGTGCTAGCGGCCCCAGGCGTACGACTCTACAGCTTCGAGCCCATCGATGCGCTATTCGAGATGTTGCGATTCAACCTGGCGGACGTCTCCGAGGACGCCATCCTTTTCAACACTGGCCACGAGGCTCTTGCGGACACGATCGACGAGCACAGTCTCATGAGGATCGATCTCCTCAGGCTCGATCTTCGTAGATTTCAGCCGCTGTCTCTGCAATGCATACCGCGACGCCAATGGGCGCGAATCGACCAGGTGGTGGTCGAGACTCTGGATGGGGAGGGGCGCATCGCCGCTGCCCGGGACTTCCTGACTGACTGCGGGTTTCTGGTCAATGTGGCGCAGGAACCACCCAGCCATGATGAGTCCTCAGTCGTCAGCTTGTACGCCTCCCGATATGGAAACGCCCGATGAGCAGTACCGACGCACACGAGATGGTTGAGCTGAATCCCGCCAGTGCGGATATCACCTCGAAAGTGAGGGCATTCCTCTTCCGGTCATTGGCACGCAATGTCCGGGACGACGAGGACTTTTTCAAGACGGGGATGGCCTCGTCGCTATTCGGCATGCAACTCGTCACCTTCATTGAAAAGACCTTTGATGTCGCGATCACGGACGAGGATCTCGTGCTGGACAACTTTGCTTCGGTCGAGAATATCACCCGCTTTGTGCTACAGAAGAGGGCGTGTCGGTGAGCACCGCCGTCGCTCCCGCTGAGGCACGTCAGGTTTTCGCAGAATTCGCAAATCAGCACGTCGCCCCGCACGCTGCCACGGCCGACCGCACCGGGGAGTTGGATCCGACAGTGATTCGCGCGCTGCGCGAGCGCGGCTTTTTGAGCGGCTTTCTTCCAACCGAGTGGGGCGGGCTCGGTATGGATTCGGTCACGTATGGCGTGCTGACGGGGGAAGTGGCTCGAGTTTGCTCCGCCGCACGCACGCTTCTGACAGTTCAGGGGTTGGTCGCTACCGCGGTGCTGCGCTGGGGCTCGGCGGACATGCGGCGCTCTCTGCTCCCGGAACTGGCGAGCGGCCGGCAACTTGCAGCCTTCGCGCTTTCGGAGCCACGCGCCGGCAGCGACGCGGGCACCCTCGAGACGCAGATTCGCCGCAGCGATGGCGATTTGATCATATCGGGCGAGAAATCCTGGGTGAGTTTCGGTCAGACAGCGGATGTGTTTCTGCTGTTTGGACGTTCTGCTGAAGGGGTGACCGCGGTGTTGGTTCCGGGAGGCTCTCGCAATCTCATGCGCGAGCCCGTCAGGACGATGGTGGGGGCTCGCGGTGCCGGGATGGCCCATTTAAAGCTCGACAATTGCCGGGTTCCGGCTCAATCCGTTGTCGGCCGTCCCGGCTTCGGGCTGTCGCACGTGGCCGCGCATGCGCTCGATTACGGCCGCTACTCCGTAGCCTGGGGGGCCGTAGGGATCATCGATGCCGCCCTGCAGGCCTGTTTGAAGTTCGCCCGCGAACGCCCGGTGCGTTCCGCTTTGCTCAAGGATCAACCGCTGATGCGCGGCCGCCTGACCCGGATGGCGGCATCCGCCCGGGCTGCGCGGCTGCTTTGCATGGAAGCGGGCCGTCTGCGCGACATGAATGCCGTTTCCGCCACCACCGAGACCATGATTGCCAAGTACTTCTCCTCCAAGTCGGCCGTCCAGGCGGCGAACGAAGCTGTGCAAATTCACGGGGCCCGGGGACTTCTGGAGGAGGCGGGCATCGAGAGGCTGCTGCGAGACGCAAAAGTGACTGAGATCATCGAAGGCAGCTCCGATACCCTCGAGCTGCTTCTGGGCGACCTCGATTTGGGAGACCCGAATGACTGAGCTCGTGCGAGTCGGCGCCGCACCTACCCGCGTCGCCGCGGGCAAACCGATCAAGCTGGTGGTGTGGGACCTGGATCACACCTTGTGGGACGCGGTTCTGTTGGAGGACGAGCGTCCAGCGCCGAACGAGCAACTGCTGCAAGTTGTCAGGGGACTCGATGAGCTCGGGGTCCTGCAATCCATTGCCAGTCGCAACGACTTCGATGCCGCTACGGCGCACCTGCAGCGCTGTGGAATTCTCGAATATTTCCTGCAACCGCGTATCGGGTGGTCCGCCAAATCGCACAGCGTAGCGGCCATAGCGGCAGCGCTGGATCTCGGGCTGGATAGCGTTCTGTTTGTCGACGACCAGGATTTCGAGCTGGAAGAGGTTCGCTCCGCCCACCCCCAGGTCCGTACGATGAAGGCAATACACGCGCACGCTCTGTTGGATGACCTGTTGGTCAAACCGGCTGTGTTGACGCAAGACGCCCGCAGAAGACGCCTCATGTATCTGGAGGACGCGGCGCGCACGAGCAGTGAACAGGAGTTTGCCGGACCGCCCGAGGACTTTCTGAATTCGTTGGATCTGCGGCTGACGATCGGCCGGGCCTGCGAGCCGGATCTCGACCGGGCTGCCGAGCTGGTGACCCGGACCAATCAACTCAACTCAACCGGCAACATCTATTCCAGGGAGGAGCTGCGGGTTTTCCTCGACTCTCCTGCGCACACCCTGTTGATCGCTGGACTCAGCGATCGATTTGGAGACTATGGTCAAATCGGTATGGCGTTACTGGAGACGCTCGGGCAGACCTGGACCCTCGAGCTGATCCTGGTGTCATGCAGAGTGCTATCCCGGGGCATCGGTCCGATTTTGCTGCGCTGCCTGTTGCAGAGGGCGACACTGGAAAAGGTGTCCCTACGAGTCAAGTTCAGGGATACCGGCCGTAATCGACCCATGAAGATTGCGTTGATGATGGCCGGATTCAGGCCCGCGCCCGGCGGCGGCGAGCCGGCTTATCTTTACCACGACCCTGAAGTGAGTCCCGCCCTGCCCGATTATCTGACGGTCACTTCAAGCTGGTAAGCCCCCGGCAGCCCTTGCGGAAAACAACCTCTCGGCGAACTTCGGGAATGATTTGAATTCCAGCGCATTGCCGGAAGGGTCCAGAATAAAGAGCGTGGCCTGCTCGGACGCAGAACCGTGATAGCGGACCTGCGGCTCAATCACCCACTCGACCGGGTACTGTCGCAGTCTCTCGACGAGATCGTCCCAGTCTTTCCGCTTGAGCACGACTCCACAGTGCGGGACCGGTACGGCTTGCGTATCCACGGCCTTGAAATGAGGCGTGAGCCGCCCTTCGGGTCCGAGCTGGGGGTTGAGGTGGCAGATGAACTGGTGCCCGTACATGTCGAAGTCAGCCCTGTCGGGAGCACCGTCTCCCTCGGCGCAGCCGATCACCTGTGTGTAGAAGCGGCGCGCTTCCGCGATATCCCTGACCTGGACGGCGACGTGGAAGGGTGTCAGTGGCATATCCGGGTCTCCCGACTGGAATTTGGGGTGGAGTATGTTTATGAATATCGGACCGGTCTTGCGGGTCAGGCACCGCGGTAGGGAAACGGCTCGCCCAACTCATTGGTGGTGCGCAGGCGATTGTGCCCGTAGCCATCGGTCCCCGAGACCAGAACGCAGCCGTACTTGGCCAGATCGAACACACCACCGTGCGCGCGAAAACCATCCCAATCGGGGTACACCCGAACGTCCGGGGTCGTGTAGCGGGATGTGATGGCGAAGCGTGTCTTTCTCCTGGTCGAGTTTGGATGAGAGGCATGTACACACGCCGCAGAGAAGATGACGCATTCTCCAGCGTGCATCTCCATCGTTACCGCCTGTGACTCGTCCGGAAACCAGCTTGGGTCTATTTTGAAGTCCTGAAATTCGTAACCGTAGAATGCGGTGTTGGCCTCACTCGATCTGTACTCACCCTCGCGACCGTGTTTTGGAGGAAGATGCTCATCGTAGTAGCGCTTTTTTTGAGATCCAGGGAGAAACTTCATGCAGCCATTCTCACGGGTGGCCTCGGTAAATGCAGTCCAGACCGTCACGTCCAGTGTTTCTGTCCTTCCCGACACGGATTGAAGCATCGGTCGTCCGGTCGCGTACGCGTAGTCGGCAACCTGGTGCCACTCGGTACCGCCTTGACCCGGGAACTTCGGAAAGAACTCGGTACGCCAGCACAACAGGTCGTTCCCTAACAGGAGCCGTAGAGAGTCGACAATTCGCGGATGGCCGATATGACGCGTCAATGGGCTGATGTCGAAGTGACGATCGTAGTTCACGTCATTCTGAAACACCGCGTGGCTGCGATCGATGTTGGCCGCGCGGATTGCGCTGAGGAGCTCGAACGCTTCGTCGGGCTCGTAGAGCTTGATGGGGCCGACAAATCCCTGTCTCAGGAAAGTATCGCGCAACCCTTCAGCCGTGGCGCCGGTCTGCGCCGGCGGCGAGTCTGCCTGAGGGGTTCCGTCTGTAAGCTGTTGCATGACATTTTTGCCAGCGGTTTTCAGTCGAAACACTATACCCGGTCGGCGCCCGATTGGGCGACTCATCCGGCTGCGGCCCGGACGTGGCGCACGCCAGCGCCGCGTCCGGATGTTGGGTCGATCGATACGCTGACTTTGTATCAGAATCAATCACTTCGACGCTTTCAGCGTGAAACCGCGGGACACGCGCCAAAGTCGTTCCCGTTGCCACGATCAACACAGCGGTCCGGCGGTGCGGGAAGTCAAATCCAACCTCCAGTGCGCGCGTGCATGCCGTGGCCCAGGAAGCACCATTTCAACGTGGCAGCCGATGTAGTGTAATGATGACAATACGAAAATCACAGGGAGAGTCACATGTCAGGTGAGCAGAGTGACACCACAACCTTCAATGTCGTGGTCAATCACGAAGAGCAATATTCCATCTGGCCCGACTATCGGGACATTCCGGCTGGCTGGCGCGCCGTGGGAAAGTCAGGCACGAAAGCTGACTGCCTGGAGTATGTCAAGTCGGTCTGGACCGATATGCGACCGCTGAGTTTGCGCCAACAGATGGACGGGCGAACACCGGCCGTTACCCTCGAATCGCACACGCCCTGAATACCCCCAGCATTGTCCGAAGGATAGTGTCGAGATCGGAAGGAGCGGATCATGAGCACGACTGTCGCTGCGCTCGTTGCATCGGGAACGCCAACGCAAGTAAGCGTTACCGGCGTAATCGAAGCAAAGCGCAAGGTTTCCAGCCTGCCGTTGCTGTCACCCGAAGAACATGAGCAGGTGGTGGTCGAATGGAATCAGACCGGCTCGGAGTATCCCCGTCACCGCTGCGTGCATGAGTTGTTTGAAGAGCAGGCGCTCGCGAATCCGGCTGCGACAGCCGCCGTGTTCGAGGACGAGAGGTTCAGCTATGCAGAGTTGAACAGACGCGCGAACCGCCTGGCTCATTACCTGCGGTCGCGGGGAGTGGGTCCAGGGAGGCGCGTCGGCCTGTATGCGGAGCGCAGCCTCGAGATGCTGGTCGGACTGCTCGCGGTTCTGAAGGCCGGAGGTGCCTATGTGCCGGTGGATCCGGGGAATCCGCCAGAGCGGGTGCGCTATTTGCTACAAGACAGCGCAGCGGGGGTGTTGCTGACACGCGGGCCCGTGCGCGCGGGGGTCGTCGAGGCGTGCGATGCGATAACCGTGTTGAACCTGTTGGAGGAGTCACTGTGGGAGCGGCAACCGGAGAGCAATCCGGATCGTTCGGCAGTGGGCCTCACCAGCGAGCACCTGGCATACGTGATCTATACCTCCGGGTCCACGGGTTTGCCGAAAGGCGTCATGGTGCCTCACCGCGCGATCATCAAACTGGTAGTCAATAATGGCTATCTGCCGTTCACTGCCGACACTCGAGTGGCCTTCGCCGCCAGCCCCGCATTCGATGCGACGACGATGGAGGTCTGGGCACCGCTTCTGACCGGTGGTTGTGTCGTCATCATCGCTCGGGAGGTGCTGCTCGACCCCATGCGATTCGCACAACGGTTGAAGTGCGATGGGGTCAATGTTTTATTTATCACAGTGGCCGTGTTCAACCAGTACGTGGAGGTTCTGTGTGAAGTACTCGGCGGGCTGCGTTACCTGATCATTGGGGGGGAAACTCTGTCGCCCAAAACGGTGGCCTGGTTACTCGAGCGAAACCCTCCCGAACACTTCCTCGCCGCCTACGGCCCAACCGAAACGACCACATATGCGACGACCTGCGAAATCACCAGTGTGGCGGCAGATGCACAGAGCATTCCAATCGGGAAGCCGATTGCCAACACGCGGATCTACATTTTGGATGGACGCGGGCAGCCCGTGCCGACCGGCGTAACGGGGGAGATCTACGTCGGCGGCGCGGGCGTCGCGCACGGATACCTGAACCGCCCGGAGCTGACTGCGGAGCGCTTTGTCCCCGATCCGTTCTGCAGCGATGGGGATTCGCGGATGTACAGAACGGGAGATCTTGGCTGGTGGAGAGCGGATGGATACGTTGAGTTCCTGCGCCGCAACGACGATCAGGTGAAGATCCGCGGCTTCCGTATTGAGCTGGGAGAGATCGAGGCGCAGTTGGCGCAGCACGCCGGCATAAAGGAGGCGGTCGTGCTGGCGCGTGAGGGTGCGACGTATACGTCGCACGGGGGAGGCCGCGAGGCCGGACCCTGGTCAGACGATGAGCGCGCAGGGCGCGCGCAGCCGGATGTACCCGGTGAGAAACGGCTGGTGGCCTACTACGCCCCAAGAAGCAGCGGGGAAGAAGCGGGTGAGGTAGAAGCCGAAGAGTTGCGGGCGTATGTGGCGGGACGGCTGCCAGAGTACATGGTGCCCGTTGCATACGTCCGGTTGGAGCGGATGCCGTTGACACCGAACGGCAAGGTGGATCGCCAGCAACTTCCCGCGCCCGGGCCCGATGCGTACGAGGTGGAGGTTTATGAGTCTCCGAAGGGCGAAACAGAGGAGGCACTCGCGAAAATCTGGGGGGCCGTTCTGAGGCTGGAGCGAGTGGGGCGCCAGGATAACTTCTTCAAAATGGGCGGCCATTCGTTGCTGGCGGTAACCCTTATTGAGCAGATGCGGCTCATCGGGTTGCAGGTAGACGTGCGGACGTTCTTCACCGCACCGACCGTCGCGGCGCTGGCTGCCGAGGCGGTGAGCAAGGACCCGAAGATCAACACTCCACCGAACCGGATTCCTCCCGATTGCGAGGCGATCACCCCGCAGATGCTGCCGTTGGTGGAGCTGTCGCAGGCGCAGATCGACCGGATCGTGACGACGGTGCCCGGCGCAGCGGCCAATGTACAGGACATTTATCCGCTGGCGCCGCTGCAGGAAGGGATGCTGTTTCATCATCTGATCTCAACCGAAGGCGATCCGTACCTGCGCAAGATGTTGTTCAGCTTCAAAAGCCGTGAGCGGCTGAATGCATACCTGGCGGCCACGCAAAACGTCATCGACCGCCACGATGCATTCAGAACGAGCGTGGTGTGGGAAGGTGTGCCGGAGCCGGTGCAGGTGGTGTGGCGCAAAGCAACTCTGCCAGTGGAGGAAGTCATCCTGGACCCGCTGGCGGGAGAGCTGGCCGGGCAGCTGTATGGACGGTTTGATCCGTGGAATTACCGCATGGACATCCGGGAGGCACCCTGGTTACGCGCTCTCATCGCCGAGGACCGGGACAATGCGCGCTGGCTGTTGGTGGTGGCATTGCATCACCTGGGGGGTGATGGCACCACGATGGAGGTGATGCAGGAGGAAATCGAAGCGTATCTGCTGGGCAAGGCAACCCAATTGCCAACCCCCCGGCCATTCCGCGATCTGGTCGCGCAGGCCCGGTTGGGTATGAGCCGGGAGGAGCACGAGCGGTTCTTCCGGGCAATGCTGGCCGATGTGGAGGAGCCCACGGCACCTTTTGGGTTGCTGGACACCCAAAGGGAGGGCGGTGGAGTCGCAGAACGGCGGATCGTGCTCGACAGCGCTCTATCTCAGAGGCTGCGCGCCTGCGCGCGGCAGCTGGGCGTGAGTACCGCCAGCCTGTGCCATCTGGCGTGGGCACAGGTACTGGCTCGGGTGTCTGCGCGCGATGATGTGGTCTTCGGCACGGTGTTGATTGGACGGATGCGTGGGGGAGAAGGCGCCGATCGTGTGATGGGGTTGTTCATCAACACGCTGCCGTTGCGGGTGCGGGTAGGGCAGCAAGGCGCGCAAGCGAGTGTCCACAGAGTCCACGAGGCACTTGCGGAATTGTTGCGGCACGAGCATGCCTCGCTGGCGCTAGCTCAGCGTTGCAGCGGCGTGCCAGCACCGAAGCCTTTGTTTTCCTCCTTATTTAACTACCGGCATCTGCCACAGACGGGCACAGCGCAGGAATCGAAAAAAGCGTGGGAAGGCATTGAGAAGCTACGAGGTGAAGGATGGACCAACTATCCGGTCACGGTGGCGATAGATGACTTCGGGGATCGGATGGGCCTGTCCGCGCAGACGGTAACACCGCTGCAACCCCAACGGATCTGCGACTACATGAGCACGGCACTGGAGTCATTGGTCGAGGCATTGGAGCAGGCGCCGCAGACGCCCGTATGCCGGCTGGCGGTGTTACCACAAGCAGAACGTGAGCGGATTTTGTACGAGTGGAACGCCGAACCGAGCGAGTTTCCGCAGCATTGTGGCGTACACGAGTTGTTTGAAGCGCAGGCGCTCTCCAGTCCGGATGCGACCGCTGTGGTGTTCGAGGACGAGAAGCTCAGCTACGCGCAGTTGAACAAGGCAGCCAACCGCCTGGCGCACTACCTGCGGGAGCGCGGAGTGGGACCGGAAGTGCGGGTGGGGCTGTGCGTGCCGCGCAGTCTGGAGATGCTGGTGGGGCTGCTGGGAGTTCTGAAGGCCGGCGGAGCCTATGTGCCACTGGATGCGGGGAATCCCCCGGAGCGACTGCGCTATCTGCTGCAAGACAGCGCGGCGGCGGTGTTGCTGACGCGCGGGCCGTTGCGAGCAGGGGTCATCGAGCCGGGCGATACGGTGGCGGTGTTGGACCTGCTGGAGACCTCGTTGTGGGAGGAGCATCCGGACGGCAATCCGGATCGTCCGGCAGTGGGCCTCAGCGGTGAGCGCCTGGCCTATGTGATCTATACCTCCGGGTCCACGGGACGGCCCAAGGGTGTTCTGGTCCAGCACCGTGAGTTGATGAATTACGTGAGCTGGGCCGGCAGGGCCTACGAGACGGACCAGGGGCAGGGTGCTCCGGTAAACACCCCGTTGGTGTTCGATGCGACGGTCACCAGCCTGCTGCTGCCGCTCGCAGCTGGAAAAGAAGTCATCCTGTTGCCGGAGGCCGGACAGATGGAGGCGCTGGCGCAGTTGCTGACCAGCGGATATCCGTTGACCCTGGCCAAGCTGACGCCGGCGCATCTGGAGTTGCTGCAAGCGCTGGTGGGAGAGCGGGCGGCGCAGCTGCAGGTCCGGCGCCTTGTCGTGGGAGGCGAGGCGTTGAAGGTCTCGGTGGCACAGTTCTGGCGCCAGGCGGTCCCGCAACTGCGGATTGTGAACGAGTACGGACCCACCGAGGCGGTGGTCGGATGTTGTATTCACGAAGTCGGTGGCACGGATTTGACCGCCACTGACGAGCAGGGGCGCCGTCTGCATTTGCCGGTGGGCAAGGCTGCATCCAACACGCGGTTGTACGTGTTGAATCAGCATCTGGAGCCGGTACCGGCGGGGGTCTGTGGTGAAGTCTGGTGTGGCGGCTGTCTGTCCCGAGGCTACAGTGGGCGGCCGGATCTGACAGCCGAGCGGTATCTGCCGGACCCGTACGGGGAGCCGGGCTCGCGGATGTATCGCTCAGGGGACCTGGGGCGGTGGTCCGAGGAGGGGATACTGGAGTGCCTGGGGCGCACCGATGATCAGGTGAAGGTCCGTGGCTATCGGATCGAGTTGGGGGAGATCGAGGCGCAGTTGGCGCGGCACGCTGATGTGAGAGAGGCCATCGTGCTAGCGCGCGAGGATGTACCCGGTGAGAAACGACTGGTGGCGTACTACGTCGCAAGAGGCAGCGAGAACGAGGAACGAGAGATAGAACCCGAGCAGTTGCGCGCGCACCTGGCCGAGTGGCTACCGGAGTTCATGGTACCGGCGAGCTATGTGAGCTTGAAGGAGATGCCGCTGACGGTGAACGGCAAGGTGGACCGCAGGGCCCTGCCGGCGCCGGGGCTGGATGCGTACGCGGTCAGCGGATACGAGCCACCGCAAGGAGAGACGGAACAGACGCTGGCCCGGATCTGGGCGGAGGTGCTGAAGCTCGATCGAGTCGGACGACGGGATGGCTTTTTTGAGTTGGGTGGACACTCGTTGCTGGCGGTAACCCTGACCGTGCGGATGCAGCAGGCGGGGTTCCAAATAGACGTGGGCACTTTGTTCGCCGCGCCGACCATCGCGGCGCTCGCTGCCGCGGCAGCCAGCAAGGCCTCGAGAATCAACATTCCACCGAACCGGATTCCTCCTGATTGCGAGGTGGTCACGCCGCAGATGCTGTCGCTGGTGGAGCTGTCGCAGGCGGAGATCGACCGGGTCGTGGCGACGGTGCCCGGCGGAGCGGCCAATGTGCAGGACATCTATCCGCTTGCGCCGCTACAGGAAGGGATGCTGTTTCATCATCTGATCTCAACCGAAGGCGATCCGTACCTGCGGAGGATGCTGTTCAGCTTCAAGAGCCGTGAGCGGTTGGACGCATACCTGGCAGCCATGCAAAAGGTCATCGGCCGCCACGATGCATTGAGAACAAGCGTGGTGTGGGAGGGCGTCTCGGAACCGGTGCAGGTCGTGTGGCGCAAAGCAACGCTGCCCGTTGAGGAAGTCGCGCTGGGGCCACCGACGGCAGATGTGGCCGAGCAGCTGTATGCGCTGTTTGATCCACGCCACTACCGCGTGAACGTTCGAGAAGCGCCCTGGTTGCGCGCTCGGATCGCCGAGGACCGGGACAATGCGCGCTGGCTGTTGGCGGTAGCACTCCATCATCTGGGGGGTGATGGCACCACGATGGAAGTGATGCAGGAGGAGATCGAAGCGTATCTGTCAGGAAAAGAGGCCCAACTGCCAAGGTCCCTGCCATTCCGCAATCTGGTGGCGCACGCCCGGTTGGGTGTGAGCCAGAAGGAGCACGAGCAGTTCTTCCGGGCAATGCTGGCTGATGTGGAGGAGCCCACGGCGCCTTTCGGATTGCTGGACACCCAACGAGAGGGTGGCGGGATCGTAGAGCGGAAGATCGTGCTCGACAGCACGCTCTCTGAACGGCTGCGCGCTCGCGCGCGGCAGTTAGGGATAAGTCCCGCGAGCCTGTGCCATCTGGCGTGGGCGCAGGTCCTGGCTCGGGTGTCTGGACACGACGATGTGGTCTTCGGCACGGTGTTGGCTGGACGGATGTGGGCGGGAGAAGGGGTCGATCGTGTGATGGGGTTGTTCATCAACACGCTGCCGTTGCGAGTGCGGGTCGGGCAGGAAAGCGCGCAAGCGAGTGTCCGGAGAGTCCACGAGGGATTGACGGACTTGTTGCGGCATGAGCACGCGTCGCTGGCATTGGCCCAGCGTTGCAGTGGTGTGCCAGCACCTGAGCCTCTGTTTTCAGCATTGTTGAACTATCGCCACATAGAGGATGTCGGTGGGGCGTCAACTGCGGAGTCAAAGCAGGCCTGGGAAGGTATCGAAATACTGCAGGGTGAAGGGTTGACTAACTACCCGGTGACCTTGTCGGTCGATGACTTTGGGGAAAGGATGGGTCTGTCTGCGCAAACGGTGACGCCACTGCAGCCGCAGCGGATCTGCGACTACATGAGCACGGCGCTGGAGTCCCTGGTTGAGGCATTGGAGCAGGCGCCGGAAACGCCGGTATGCCGGCTGGCGGTGTTGCCGCAGTCAGAAGGCGAGCGGATTTTGTATGAATGGAACGCGACGGTCCGGAAATATCCGCGAGATCGGTGTGTGCACGAGCTGTTCGCCGAGCAGGCCGCGCGCACTCCAGGGGCGGTGGCGGTGGTGTGTGAGTCAGAGCGGCTCACCTATCAGCAGCTGGATCAACGCAGCAACCAACTGGCC
>Ga0134126_10000167_pt1 | contig 85281 bp, 71 predicted proteins | sample KB31752_FD_96881 | JGI IMG/M metagenome (GOLD analysis project Ga0134126, IMG submission 96881) | Terrestrial soil microbial communities with excess Nitrogen fertilizer from Kellogg Biological Station, Michigan, USA - KB3-175-2 | ecosystem: Environmental > Terrestrial > Soil > Unclassified ...
CCTGCCGGTTTCTTATTGTCATGCTCCGATCTTCCTCCGGAGTGCGGCGGCCCACCTGGCGGGGGAGCGTGTTCATGCGGCGCGCGCTGCTCGCCTCGGTCGGGCGGCACCGCGCGCTCAGGCGGTGCAGCGCGTTCGCGCGGTGCCGCGTATTCGGGCGGCGCGGCGTGTCGGGGCGGCATAGCGTGTTGGGGCGGTGCGAAGCGTCCGCGCTCCTCGCTTCGAGACTCCGGCGTCTGTGCAACAGGGCGCCGCTCATTCCGCATGGGTCCTGGCCGTGTATGAGGCATTGGCGGTGGACCAGCAGCAGGCGGACCCTCGGGCCTCGTGTGCTCCGGCATCCTGCGATGCTGCCACGTGTCGCGCTGCGAGTACCACGGCCGGCCGCGGTAGTAATGGCCCCAGTACGCCCCGAGCGAGAAAGTGATGATCGGCAGACCGAGCCGCGGCCCGTAGGAGTAGAGCGGTACTCGGTCGCCTTGATAGACAAAAGAGACGCCACCCGCGTATATCCAGCCGCGACCGTCGTCGAACGACACGTCGCACCAGCTCCAATCCTCCAGGCAACCGTGCACGTCAAGTGGTGCGCCCGCGTCGAGTTGTGCAACCAACGGGTAGTCTCGATCGGGTCCCGCGTGGATGTTCATGGGGCGAGAGGTATATGCGTCCTGTGCGCTGGCAATTCCGAATGCCGCAAACAGCAGCGTACCGAGCAAAGGGACATGAGAGCGTCGGTGCATGGCCAAGCCTCCGGTTGGTGCCGGTCGCGGCAGCGCGATCGTGGGGCCAAAATTTAACCCCGGGGCCTGGGTAGAGTTCCCGCCGGCCGATTCCGGGATGCCGGACGGCTTGCATTCCGGCGCGAAGCGTTTTCCCATCAAGGGATGGATACGGTACCGCCGCGGACAGCCGACGCTCCCCGGGCCAATCCTGCGCTGCGCGTGGGGCTTGGGGTTGGTCTGTATGCGCTGATCGTATGGGGACTATGGATCGCGGCGCACAAGTTCGGCGTCCCGCGAAGCCTTCACGGGCACTTCGCCGGGCCGTTTGCCGCCGTGGCGCTGATGTTCGGCGTGCTTTGGGCGTTTGGATGGGGAGCGGGCGAGCCGCTGACACGCTGGCTGTCAGACTCGCGGTTGCGCGACGGGCCGCGCAACCCGATGCAGCGTCTCGCCGTAGTCGCGATCACACGCGTGTTGCTGCCAGGGCTATTCGCCGCGGGCACATACCTGCTGCTCGCCGTCCCGCTTGCCGAATTCTCGGCATGGGCGCTGCTGTTGCTTTTTGCGCTTCCTACGCTGCTGGCTGGCCTGCTCGAATGCCTGCCGCCCGGGGCGAAGATCGGCTGGCAGGACGTGATCGTGCTCGGCGCGCTGGGCTGTGCGGTCGAGTACGGCTGGCTGCAGTGGACCTTGCCGCGCGCCGGTCTGGGCAATGTTCCGAAATTTCTGCTGACCGACGTAGCACTTTATCTGTACGTCATCCAACGACGGCTGCCCGGCATGGGCTTCGACCTCCAATTGCGCTGGCGTGATGTGGGTATAGGCATGCGCGAGTGGGCGCTGTTCGCGCCCATCGGAATCGGGTTGGGCGTGGCGCTGGGCTTTTTGCGTTTCCACGCCCGCCTGGCCGCGGCCGGCACGTTCGTCGGCACGGCTCTGGTGACCTTCATCTTCGTGGCACTGCCGGAGGAACTGTTCTTCCGCTGCCTGTTGCAGAACCTGTTGGAGACGCGTCTGCCCCGCAGGCAGGCGCTGGCACTTGCAGCCGCGATCTTCGGCCTCTCCCACTACATACATGGAGCTGTCTTCAACTGGCGCTACGTGATCCTCGCCGCCATCGCGGGGGTCTTCTACGGCCGGGCATGGAGGAGCAAGAGGCGCGTGGGCGCGTCTGCTATCACTCATACCGCCGTCGATACAGTGTGGGTCACATGGTTTCTTGCTCACTGAAGACGACCGGAGCGTCGTGAGCGTGTCCGCCCCCACCGATCTCGAGAAGGCTGACCGCCGCACGCTGTGGCGGCAGGTTCTGCTGGTCTACGGCTCGCTGGAAGGCGCGCTCTGGACGGTCGGAGTAGCGCAAGGCTGCTTCATAGCGCTGACCGTCGGGCTCACCATCGTATGGGCGTTTTCCGAGCGACATAAGTGGCCGGACTTAGGCCTCAACCCAACCGCCATCCGGCGCGGCTGGTGGATCGCCCCGGTCGGTGGGGCTATCGCCGGACTCATCGTGCTCGCCGCATGGCGATGGCACACGCTACGGCCGCCAGCCGGGGCCCTGGTCGCTTGCGTCAACGTCGTTCTCAGCCTCATTTGGGCATTCGCGCAGCAGTTTCTCGCCCAATCCTTTTTTTTCCTGCACTTCGAGTATCTACTGCGCAGCGGCCGGCGGGCCGTGGTTGCGACGGCGCTCCTGTTCTCGAGCGCGCACATTCCCAACCCGGTCCTGGTCCCGGTGACGCTCGTCGGCGGCCTGATTCTGAGCGAGCTGTTTCGCCGCAACCGGACTCTCTACGCGCTTGCGGTCGCCCAAGCCCTCGTTGCGCTCTGCTTGGCCATCAGCGTGCCGGAAACCGTGCTGCACGACATGCGCGTCGGTATCGGTTACGAGCTTTATTCAGCACGAAACATTGCCGCAATCCCGGCTTTCGGTACACCTGACGAGCAGATGCGGCCGGCGGCAATTCCGTCCAGCACTCGGGCGTCATGTCCAACCAAGCGAGCGCCAGACCCTGAGCTCCCTCCCATCAGGATCCATGGTCACGCTGCACCGGCTGTTGAGCAACATCACCGGGCGCGTGTTGATGTCATAGCGCGGCCACGCGGGTTGACCCTGCGCGGAAGGAGCGCCGCTGCGTGCGAAGGTGGCGAAATAGCTGCTCATTGCCTTCGAGGCGGCCGGCAGCCCGGGGCCATGACCCTGCAGGTCCGTCATTTCGTAGTTGTAGAACACTATAGCGATATCGCTGGCATGGCAGGCGCGCAGCGTCCAATCCGTACCCGCGATCGGCACATTTGACCGGAAGTCGTCGCGATAGCGGTAGACCGCCGCCGGTTGCAGAGATTTGCGATCCGCCTGCAGCGCTGTGTTGTTGCCCATGAAGGTGGCGGTTTCGATGGCGATCTCGCGCTCGACAGGTGATGCGTAGGGCATCGTCCGGCCATAAATTTCGAGCACGTGTTCGGCTGCATCGCCGAGCTTGTTGCGTACGCGTGCGGCTACTTCGGCGGCATCGGCGTGGAAGTACGCGGCATCGTCGCGATGTTCGAACACAGACTCGTCATGCGTGTTGCCAATGAGAAGCGGTATGGCCGCCGCGAGTGCCGGCGCGTCCGGCTCGAACGGATCGCGTGGCAGATAGGTCCCGTCAACTACCGGGCCCCAGTCGCCGGGATGCCTGGCGCGCAGTGCCTTGATGCCGGGCGGCAGATCCGGATGTCTGGCGCGATAGCCTTTGGTCGGCACGGACAATGGACCCTGGTGGCTGCCCGCGAGCTGTATGGCAATGAGCCTTTCGGCCGGCACCTCGGCCAACCGGCCTGCTTCGTGCGGCGCCAGTCCGAGGCCCGCCAGCAGCCGGCGGGCGGTCTCCGTGGCGATGTCCCGCGGTATGGCGCGCGGCATGGCGCCGCTTTGAATCCCCGCTCTGTGAAAGAGGCCATGTGCGGTCGGCATCGCCATCAGCGTGCCGGTCTTCATTCCGCCGCCGGACTCGCCGAACACCATCACGTTGCCGGCATCGCCGCCGAAGATCGAGATGTTCTCCCTGACCCATCGCAGGGCGGCGACTATGTCCAGGATGCCCTGATTGCCCGACGTGGCGTACTCACTGCCGGCGAGCTCGGCGAGATAGAGGTAGCCGAAGAGGCCCAGCCGGTGATTGATCGCTACGACGACCGCATCGTAGGTGGCCGCGAGCCGTGCGCCGTCCTGAATGTTCTGGCCGCCGGAGCCGGTGGTGAATCCGCCGCCGTGGCAATAGAACATCACCGGCCGCCTGCCGCCATCGTTCACGGCAGGCGTCCAGACATTCAGCACCAGGCAGTCCTCGCTGTAGGCGGGCTCATGCTCGCCGTAAGTCGTTCCCGGTCCCTGCATCGCTGGAGGCCCGAGGCGGGTAGCGTCCCGCACCCCCGTCCACGGCGTTACCTTGGGCGCTTCTTTGAAGCGGTTCCTGCCTGAAACGGAGCCGGCGTATGGAATCCCCTTGAAGGCCAGCGCGCCGCGGCTGTGGCCGCCCCGGATGCGGCCGCTGTTGATCTCGACCTCGACGAAGGGACCGACCGTTTGCGTCGGCCACCCAAGCTGCTCCGCGCGCGCAGGTAGCCAGAGATATGGGGCGGCGATCAATGCCGCACCGGCTTTCAGCAGGCTGCGCCGGTCGAAGGACTGTGCCATGCTCGTAAGACCTCCAATGGTACCGCTACCACTGTAGCATAGACATCATCCACATCGCATTCCGGGAGACCTCATGCGTGTCGCGCTCGTTCTTGCTGCCCTGTTATTCGGTCTCGGAGGATTCAGTAACGCCCGTGCCGACGTCAGCTTCGCTCCCGCCGAGCCGGCGGCCCGGTCCTTCCACGTTGGCGCCATCAGTCTGACCGCCTTGCGCGATGCGCGGATCATCGTCGCCAACGACGGCAAGACGTTCGGCCTCGGTGTCAGCACCCGCGCAGTGGGGAAGGTGCTGCGCGCCGCGGGTGCGCCGGCGGATCCGATCACGCTCAGCGCGAATGCGCTCCTGGTGCACACCGGCCGACGGCTGCTGCTGCTGGACACCGGGGTGGGGCCCCAACACGGTGCATTGCTCGCCAGCCTGAAGCTCGCCGGCGTCTCCCCAAGTGACGTCACCGATGTGCTGATCACGCATCCCCATCCCGACCATGTCGGCGGGCTGCTCGATGCGCAGGGACGGCTCGCCTTCCCGAACGCGACTATTCGCATGGCGAGCGCCGCATGGGCGTGGATGAAGCAGAAAGCCCCGCCCGCGATGACCGCTGCCATCTCCGGGCACGTGCAGACCTTCGAGCCCGGCGCGAAGATCGCTCACGGAGTCGTCTCGGTATCCCTGCCCGGTCACACGCCGGGACACGTCGGTTACGAAATTACCTCCGGCGGTTCGCGACTCATCGACATAGGCGACGTGGCCCACAGCTCTATCGTGTCGCTGGCGCGGCCGCGCTGGGGGATCGAATTCGACAACGATCAGGCTCTCGCGCGCCAGACGCGCCTTAAAACTCTGCCTGAGCTGGCGAGCAGCGGCGAGTGGGTGTTCGCTCCCCATTTCCCGTTCCCTGGCGTCGGACACATCGTTGTTGCGGGGCAGGGGTATGCCTGGAAGCAGGGATTGCCCTGACCAGATCCTGCACGGCCGTTACGCGCCCCCATCAGTCGGCTTGGTCGGCGTTGGGTCAGCCGCGCCGGAAGGCAGTGCGCAGCTCCCGCTTTGCCCGGTCGAGAGCGCGGCGGCGCTCGGGGCTGAGATTCTTGCCCGCTCGATTGATGTGGAAGGTCAGCATCGACATGGCCGAGCGGTACGGCTCGGACTTGCGTCGGGGGCTGTGCTCGGCGGAGCGTTTGAGTGAAAGCGCAATCGCGCGCGGGCTGCCTTTGGTGAATACCCCGGGCTCCAGGTCGAGCGCGTCGCTCGTCTGCATCACGCGTCTAGACCAGCGTCGGGCGCCTTTCGCCGGCGCGCCCTTGGATTTGCCGCCATGGCTCCTGCTCGAAGCATGGCTCCTGGCCGCAGCATGGCTCCTTCCTGAGCGCGGCCGACTTCCTGAAGTCCTGGTTGCCATGCCGATCCAATCCTTCCCAGCGGCGAGAGTTCCCGGCGCGGGTCGGCAGCGGCCTTAGCGGAGCTGCCGTTCGCAACGTAGAATCCGGGGCAGGCTGGCATGAATCCCGCATCGCGCGGAGGCGTCAGTGAAAAAGGCATTGCGAACGCTACATTGCCTGGCAGCGGTGCTCGTCGCCGTACTGCTCCTGTCCGGCTTGCCTGGCACGGCTTGGGCTGCCAGGGCCTCCGCCGGTGGGGCTTCCGCTGCGGAGGCTCCCGCTGCGAAGTCCCCCGCCGCGCCCGCCAAGGGCGAAGCTGCGAAGCGCTCCCTGACATCGATTCTCATCGTCGCTCAGGGCGTGGTGTCGGATCCCAACTTCGGCGGCTCGATCGTGGTCGTGATGAACAATCTCGGCCCTGCCCCGGTCGGTATCATCGTCAACAGACCCATGCCGCTCACCGTCGCGCGCCTGTTTCCGGACGTCAAGCGTCTCGCTCAGGTCGATGACAAAGTGTACTTCGGCGGTCCCGTCGAGTTTCCCGAGGTGTGGTATCTCTTTCGCGCCAAAACCGCGCCCGCGAGCGCAATCCAGGTATGCGCCGGCGTTTATGTGAGCTCGGACCGGAAATTCCTGCTCGAGCTGCTCGATCGCCGCAAGCCGATGGAGGGTCTGCGGATCTACATCGGCCATGCGGGTTGGGCCCCGGGGCAGCTGCAGGCCGAAATCGAAGGCGGCGCCTGGCTCCCCCGGCGTGCCGACGCGGATTCCATCTTCAACGCCAAGCCGCAGCGCCCCTGGCCCGCGCGAGGCGGCGCGAAGGGCGGGACCTGACGATCACCCTCAATGATGCCGCCGCGGCGGTAGGCCGCAGCCGAGCACCGCCGTCCGTCCTTCGCCGCGACGCAATCGGCAGCCCTGCAATTTACCGGCGTGTGATCAATGATCGGCCGGCGTGCCGCCCGAGCTCGCGCGAATGAACTGCGCGATGTTGTCGTGCAGCTGGGACAGCGCTTGCGACGCCACGTAGATCAAGTGCCCCGTGTCGTAGAAGCGGTATTCGATGTTCTTCTGCAGCCTCGCGGCCATAGGCAGCTGCTGCATCTGATACACCGCGGCGTAGTACGGCGTCGCCAGATCGAAATAGCCGGCGTTCACCATCACCTTGAGGTCCGGGTTGATGGTCATCGCCGCCGCGAGGTCCGGCAGGACGTTGGGGGCCGTGTAGGCCGGTGTACTTTGTCCGGGCGGTGTGTGGAGCAGGTTCCACTCGCTGTTGATGTCGAGCGAGAGGAACTCGTAGTGATGCTCGCCGCCGAAATGCAGCGTGCTGCGCATGTAGTCATTCAGCGCCGAGGTGTATGCCGAGCCAATGGCGGCGATCTCCGGGTCGTACTCGACATACTCGGCCAGAGGGTCGAGAGTCGGTCCCGAGAACCGCGCGTCCAGGCGCCCCGTGCTCTCGCCCCGGGCCAGCAGCAGCTGCTGCTCGAACTCCGGTCCGGTGACGCGCAGGTCGGCCTTCAAAATGTAGCTTTCCGGCAGGCCCGTGTACTGCGCCATCTGCGCGGCGATACTTTGCTTCTGCGGCGGCGGCAGCGTGCCGCCCGCATTCAGCGCCTGCAGGTAGGGGCCCATCGCCCAGGTCTGGACCTCATCCAGCCACGGATGCAGCGCTGCGGGCGGTTGCGGCAGCACCTTGTGATACCACGCCACTGCTGCGTAGGTCGGCAGCGCCAGCGCGTAGGGAAGATTGACCCCGGGGTTGAGGTTCGCCCCGTCGACGCTGGTGTCGAAGTTCAGGATGGTCGACAGCAGCACGATGCCGTTCAGGTCGATGCTGTCCTGCTGCTCCAGGATGTTGGCCACCGCGGCCGAGCGTGTCGTGCCGTAGCTCTCGCCGATCAGGTACTTCGGTGAGTTCCAGCGTCCATACTTCGACAGGAACTGGCTGATGAACTGCGCAAAGGCCTTCGCATCCGTATCGACACCGTAGAAGTCCTTCGGCGTGCCGACCCCACCGTTCTCCTTCCCCAGGATGCGGCTGAACCCCGTGCCCATCGCATCCACGAACACGAGGTCGCTGGCATCGAGCAGGCTGTACTCGTTGCCGATGAGTTGATAGGGCGCGGGGGGCGTATGCGTATGACCTTCCGTGACCACCCGTACAGGTCCGAATGCCCCCATGTGCAGGGGAGAGGATGAGCCGCCCGGCCCGCCGTTGTAGAGGAATGCGATGGGCCGCCGCGAAACATCACCGCCGCTCTTGAAATAGGCCACGTAGAAAATCTCGCCGGTCGGCTTGCCGTCCTTGTCATGCAGGATCAGCGTTGCCGCGTCCGCGCTGTAGCGGATGTGTTGGCCGCCGACCGTTACGTCGCCCTGCGTGGTGACGCTGCGCGGGGTCGCCCAGTAGTGCTCGGGATTGGCGTCCTTGGATGCATCGGGATTCGAGGAGGGGGGCGCTGCAAATGCGGCCATCGGCAGCAATGCAATCCCAGCCAACAGCGCGATTGGGCGCAGACGGAAAACGGACATGGAGACCCCCGTGAGCGGCAGCGATGGAAGCGCTCATGAGAGCGCGGCAGCAGCTGGATCGTAGCATCGAACCGCAGCCGCAACCTCGACCTCATCGAGGAAGGGCCTCGGCTCGTCCGATTGGACGCGTGTGGCGCGCAATCCGTTGCGGCTCAGCCTCCGAGGGCTGGCACGTAACCCGCTACAGCCTGTGAAGCGAGGCCATATTGGGTACCGGAACCGACATCCTGGAAGCGGCGAAAGAGCGCGTCGTCAGCGTGGCTGGCGGCCCGGCGCGACTGCAGATCATCTCGGTCCTGGCCGCGATTCTCGCGGTCGAGTCATCAGACCTCGGCACCGTGTCGGCGGTCTCGGGCCAGCTCAAGGGTGTCTTCCACCTCGGCAACACCGAGATCGGCCTGCTCCTCGCCGTAGTGTCGTTTGTGAGCGCCGCGGCCACGCTGCCCATGGGTGTACTGGCCGACCGCTTCAGCCGGCGCGTGCTGCTGATGATAGTCGTCGCCAGCTGGGTCATCGCCGAAGGAGTCAGCGGGTTTGCCACGTCCTTCTCCTTTCTGCTGGTGACCCGCGCCATCATCGGCGCGTTGACCGCCGTCGCATGGCCCTGCGTCGCTTCCCTCACCGGCGACTTCTTCCCGGCGCGAGATCGGGCGGCCATTTACGGTCTCATCATCGCCGGCGAGCTCGTAGGAATGGGCATCGGCTTCTTCATTTCCGGCGAAGCCTCGACGCTGCTCAATTGGCACTGGTCCTTCTATGCCATGGCGGTGCCCCCCATAGCTCTGGTGTGGGTCATCTGGCGGTTCCTGCCGGAGCCGGAGCGGGGCACCCAGGAATGGATCACCGAAGGAGAGGAGGATCCGAACGCCGCGTCCGGTAGCTCCGCGCACGGCCACAAGCATCAGGCGCAGAAGCGTGAGAGGCAAGGCTCGCAACCGGACTCCGCATCGCCACAGCAGTCGGTGCAGCGGGCTCACGTGCCACCCAGAAAGGAGCTCATCCTGCGCGAGGATCCGACACGGTGGAGTCTGTGGCACGTGATGAGGTATCTGCTGCGGCTCCCCACCTACGGCCTGCTGATTGCCGCTTCGGCTCTGGCGTATTATTTCCTCTCCGGCGCGCGCGCGTTCGCCATGATCTATATCACGCAGCACTACCACATCACCCGGAGCGTGGTGAGCCCGCTCGTGTTCGTGATCGGTATCGGTGCCCTCGCGGGCACAGTTGCCGGCGGGCGTCTGGCGGAGCGCCTGTTGCGCAAGGGCATGGCTGATGCGCGCATAGTGGTCGCGGCGGTGGCGCTCGCTCTCTCCGTACCGATTCTGGGCCTCGCCATCTGGACGAGCAGCGCGCTGTTCGGGATCGGACTCATGACGATCGGCGCCTGCGTGCTGTCGGCTGCCGTCGCACCGATCGATGCCGCGCGGCTGGACATCGTTCATCCCAGGATGTGGGGACGGGGCGAGGCGGGGCGCATGGCGCTGCGCTCTGCGTTCGAAGGCGGGGCGCCTCTGCTGTTTGGCGCCTTGTCGGAATGGCTGGGTGGCGGTCAGCAGGGACTGATGTGGACCTTCATCATCATGCTCCTCCCCATGCTGATCGCGAGCCTGCTCGGGGTGAAGGCGCGGAAGACCTACCTGCGCGACGTTGCCACCGCCGCGGCATCGAGCCGCGCGGACAAATCATAGGTATCGCTCGAGGTTATCTCGACATCGGCCCAGTCACCCTGTCGAAGTCTGCCGGCATCCGCAATCCGGACCACGCCGTCGATCTCCGGAGCGTCCGCCTCGCTGCGCGCGATCGCACCCTCCTCGCTGACTGAATCCACCAGCACGCGCATCCGGGTGCCGACGCGCCGCGCCAATCGGTTCGCGCTGATGGCGGCCGCGCGCTCCATGAACCGGGAGTACCGCTCTTCCTGGACCTCGGCGGGCACGTGTCCCTCGAGCGCGTTCGCCGCCGCGCCTTCGACCGGTGAGTATTTGAAGCAGCCGACGCGGTCGAGCCGGGCTTCATCCAGCCAATCGAGCAGCTCCGCGAACTCGCGCTCCGTCTCCCCGGGGAATCCCACGATGAACGTGCTGCGCAGCGTCAGGTCCGGGCACTGCTGCCGCCAGGCGGCGATGCGCCGCAACACATCCTCGGAATGAGCTGGGCGCCGCATACGCTTCAGCACGGTGGGACTGCCGTGTTGGAAGGGGATGTCGAGGTAGGGCAGGACACGCCGCTCCGCCATCAGCGGAATGACTTCGTCGACGTGCGGATACGGATAGACGTAATGCAGCCGCACCCAGATGCCGAGCGCTCCCAGCCCACGTGCCAGGTCGATGAATCGCGTCCGGTAATCTTCCTCGCGCCACTTCGCAGGCGCATAGCGGATATCCGCGCCGTAGGCGCTGGTGTCCTGGGAGATGACCAGGAGCTCCCGCACACCCGCGGTGGCCAGACGCTCCGCCTCGCGCAGTACCTCATCGATGCGGCGGCTCGCGAGCTTGCCGCGCAGCGCCGGAATGATGCAGAAGGTGCACTTGTTGTTGCAGCCCTCGGAGATCTTGAGGTACGCATAGTGGCGCGGCGTCAGCCGCACGCCCTGCGGCGGCACCAGATCGAGGAAGGGATCGTGCTGCGGCGGCAGATGTTCGTGAACCGCGGACACGACCTCGTCGTAGGTCTGCGGGCCGGTGACTTTCAGCACGCGTGGGTGCCGCTCGAGGATTCGTTCCGGCCGGGCGCCCAAGCATCCGGTCACGATCACTTTGCCGTTGCGCTCCAGAGCCTCGCCGATCGTCTGCAGCGACTCGTCGATTGCTGCGTCGATGAAGCCGCAGGTGTTGACGACCACGAGGTCTGCCCGCTCATAGGTCGGCGAGATCTCGTAACCCTCTGCCCGCAGCGTGGTCAGGATGCGCTCGGAATCGACCAGCGCCTTGGGGCAGCCCAGGCTGACGAAGCCGACTTTCGGGGCGCGCTCGCGCGCAGGCGCGCGGCGCTTCGTAGCGGAACGCGGAGACATGCTGCGGTTCAGGGTGTGGGGAGGGGTCGCGAAGCCTACCCGTGGAGCATCATCGGGGCAATAGCGCCCGCCTCACTGTCCGTATATCGCCACGATCTCGGCCTCCCCGAGCGCCGCGGCGCTGACGGCGGAGCTTACCCGGTCCGGCTGGGCGCCTGCGCCGAGCCCGAGCTTGGGTACGCGCAACGCGTACAGCATGAAGTGGTAGTGATGCACGCTGCCGGAAGGCGGGCAGGGCCCGCCGTAGCCCAGAAAGCCGTAACCGTTGCGGGTCTGCTCGGCGCCGCGCGGTAGCAGGCCCTTTGCCGGATCGCCCGCGCCGGCACGCAGGGATCCGACGCTTGCCGGAATGTCGAATACCATCCAGTGCCAAAAGCTGCCCATGGGCGCGTCGGTATCGAGCACTAGAAGCGCGAAGCTGCGGGTGCCCGCGGGCGGGTGGCTCCAGGAAAACGCCGGCGAGAGATTGCCGCCGCTGCAGCCCGAGTGGTCATAGACGTGGCTGGGGCCGATGGTCCCTCCCGATGCGATGTCGGGGCTGCGCAACATGAAGGGCGCGGCTGCTGCCGCCATTGCCGGCGCAAGCGCCACCACCAGCACGCTCGCTGCCGGAATGAGGCCTGTGACTCGTCGTTTGCTCCACATGAACGCTACCCCCGGCTGCCTCCCGAAGTTGCGAGTGTGCAGTGCCGGGCGCGGGCCGTAAACTGCCCTCCCCATGAGCACCACCGCGCGCAGAATCGCCTTGATCACAGGATCCACGGACGGCTTGGGCCGTGCGGTGGCCCGCTCGCTCGCGGCCTCGGGATTTCTGGTGTTGATTCATGGACGTGACCCGATGCGCGGCGATGATGTCGTGCGCGGGATCGGTGCCAAAGGCGGCACTGCGCGGTTCCATCCGGCGGACTTTGCCTCCCTTGCCGCCGTGCGGCAGTTGGCGGCTGCGGTTTGCGCCGGCTATGACCGCCTCGACCTGCTCATCAACAATGCCGGTATCGGAACGGGCGACGGCGGCCGGCCTGCGCCGCGCCAGACGAGCGCGGACGGACACGAGCTCAGATTTGCGGTGAACTATCTTGCTGACCCGGCTCCTGTTGCCCTGGATTACGCGCAGCGCGCCGGCCCGCATCGTCAACGTCGCGTCGGCAGGCCAGTACCCGCTCGATTTCGACAATCTGATGCTGGACCGCGCCTACAGCAGCATGCGGGCCTACACGCAGAGCAAGCTGGCGCAGGTCATGCTGACGTTCGATCTCGCGGCGGAGTTACGCGACAGCGGCGTGACCGTCAACTGCCTGCACCCGGCGACCTACATGGACACTGCGATGGTGCGCGCCGCTGGCGTAGAGCCGGCGAGCACGGTCGCGGAGGGCGCCGCGGCCGTGATGCATCTTGCCGTCTCGACCGAGCTCGAAGGCCAGACGGGTGAGTACTTCGACGGCTTGCGGCCCGCGCGCGCAAGTGCCCAGGCCTATGACCCGCAGGCCCGCCGGCGGCTGGCGGAAGTCAGCGCCCGGCTCACCGGCCTGGATGGCCCAACCGGTGCGACATAGGCACGGGGACGTGCCCCGCCGCCGCAGGTGGCGGACGTTGAGCACAAAAACCACGCTTTTTTGCTCAACGCGCGCTGGGCCGGGCAGGAGCCCGGATCCAGCGCCTCACTCATACTAGAATGCGTCTTTCGCGGGGGGAGGCGATGGGACTCGAGAAGCCCACGGCAACGTTCGACCACGAGTACTACCGGCGTTATTACTATGATCCGCGCACGGCCGTCACGACCCGCAGGGAGATGCAGGCGCGTGCGCGCCTCATCGCGGCATTCACCGAGCACGTCGGCCTGCCGGTGCGCAGGCTTCTCGATGCCGGCTGCGGCACCGGACTGCTGCGCACCTCCCTCAAGCGCCTCCTGCCGAGAGCTGAATACGTCTGTCTGGAGACGAGCGCCTATCTCTGCAGTCGCTATGGCTGGGAGCACGGCCGCATCGAGGAGTACCGCAGCACTGCGGCGTTCGATCTGGTGATCTGCTACGACGTGCTCCAATACCTCGAGTCCGCGGCGGCCGCCCGCGCCCTCAGCAACTTCGGACGGCTCTGCCGCGGAGTGCTGTACTTCAGCGCGCTGACCCGGCGCGACTGGCAGTGGAATTGCGACCCGGTGAGAACCGATTCCAACGTGCATCTGCGCACCGCACAGTGGTATCGGCTGCGGCTGCAGCGCAATTTCCGTGAGATCGGCGCCGGCTTCTGGCTGCGTCGCGGCACCCCGCTCACCGTCTGGGAGCTGGAATCCAAGTTCTGATCCAGGATCACACGTGATCGAAACCGGTTCCCCGCCGTCGCCCCTGGCCGTTTTCCGCGGTCCGGTCACCTGCCGCCGCACGGCTGACGCCCTGATTCTCAGCGGCGCCGCTGCCGATGCCGCGGGCGCGCGCCTCATCCTGACATTCATACGCCCGTCGCTGCCCGATCTCCCCGGCACCCTGGCCGCCGCCAGCGTCAGCGCCGTCGACGAGCACCACTACCGCATCGGCTCCGAGTCCGGAGATTGGCTCGTCGAGGCAACATCCCTCCACGTCCACCGCGACATCGGCGACGAGTTCTACCGCGCTGTTCCGCCGCGCGGCGTGCCGCTCGCAAAGCGGTTCTTCTGGCGAGTGGTCCTGGCGCTTGCCGGCACCCGGGCAGGCAAGCGCCTGCTGTTGTCGGTCCGCCGACGGGGCTGACCGGGCGTTCTGGCGGCGACTTCTAACTGGGCTCTACGGCTTCGCGGCCCGGGACGGCGAGTCTCTCCCTGCCGAGCAGCGCGTTGTAAGTCGCCATCTGCCCGTGAAACGCCCGGTGCCAGGTGAATTTTCGCAGCACCTTCGCCCGCGCGGCGGCTCCCAGCTCCTCGATATCCCGTTCGTAAAGGCCCGCGATCGCCTCCGCCATCCGTGCGCCGCTGCCCGGCTCAGCCAACATCCCGACCCCGGGGTCGACGAACTCAGGAATCGCGCCGGCGCGCGCCGCCACCACGGGCCGCCCGCAGGCCATCGCCTCGAGGATGACCAGCCCGAAAGTCTCTTTCGTCCCCGCATGCACCAGCGCATCCGCCGATGCCAGCCACTGTGCCAGCTCGATGCTGTCCCGCCGATACGGCAGCATCGTCACGTTCGCAGCCGGCCGTCCTCGCCGGCCGCCGCCGATGAGCAGCAGGTGGTACGGTGAGCCCAGCTTCGCGAACGCCTCCAACAGCACCGGCAGATTCTTCTCGCCCGCAAACCGTCCCGCATACACCAATATCCGCGCCGCCGGCCCGAGGCCCAGGCGTTGCCGCAGCCAGTCGCCGCGCCGCTGCGGCTGGAACACGTCGGCGTCGACTCCGAGAGGCTGGTGCACGGCATGCGCCACACCCAGCCCGTTGAGCAGGTCGCGCATCAGGCGGCTCGGTGCGAACACCACATCGAAACGCTCGTAGAGCCAGCTCACGTACCGCCCGAGCACCCGCTCGGTGAGGTGGCCGCCCACGCGGCGGCCGATGATCTGCGGCAGGTTGGAATGATAGAACGCAGCGAGCGGGATACCGCGGCGCCGCGCGAGACGCCACGCGGCCCAAGCCGGATGGAAAGCGTCGCCCGCCTCGATCAGGTCCGGTTGCAGCGCATCGAGCAGGTGCACCCAGCGGCGCGGATCGAGCGGCAGGCGGTAGTTGAAACTGCCGGGCACCGGGCAGCCGGCGAGCGTGCATACTCCGCCGCGCTCCGTCCGGTCCCGCTCGCCCGGCACTACGAGGGTATGCTGCCAACGGCTGTGCGCAGCCAGCCAGGCGTGCTTCGCGTTGAGATAGCGCTTCACGCCGCCGCTCGTCGGCGAGTAGAACAGCGTCGTATCGACGAGATGCGGGCGATCGTTCAAGGCAGGAGTTGCCCCAGCAAGCTACTCGCCCGCATTGCACCTTTCCGGCCAGTGCGTTGTCAAGACGCCAGGCGCGCATCGGCGGTGCGCGCCGGGACGCGCGCTGCGTCAGGCTGCCGTCGGCTCTGCCTGAGGAACGGCACCCTGACGCAGCGCCGCAGCGGCCTCGATCACTTCGGCGGCCGTGTTGAACCGATCCTCGCGCCGCTTGGCGAGGAGCCGCGACAGCAGCGGCATATGACGGGAAAGTGAGAGCGGCAGCCGCGGCGGCGGAGCGTTCACGTGCTGTTGCAACACTTCCATTGCAGAGCCGCCGGTGAACGGCTTCCTGCCGGTCAACATCTCGTGGTAGATCACGCCGAGGCTATATAGGTCGGAGCGCGCATCCAGCTCCTCGCCCAGCGCCTGCTCGGGGCTCATGTAGTACGGTGACCCGCGCAGCACGCCCGTGCGGGTGCTGTGCGAGCTGCCATCGAGCGTGCGCGCCAGCCCGAAGTCGATCAATGAGATCTCATCGTTCTCGCGCAGCATCACATTGGGGGGCTTCAGGTCGCGATGCAACAGGCTGGCGCCGTGCACGACGCGTAGCGCCGCGGCGATCTGCTCGACATAGCGCAGTGTTTCCGCTTCGGTTACTCCGAAGTACATCCGGGCCTTGAGGTCGCCGCGCGGGAAGTACTCCATCGCGAGGTACTCGAGCCCGTTCTCGATACCGTAATCGTGGATCCTGACTACCGCCGGGTCGCGGATGGCCAGGATGGCCTTGTATTCGCGCTCGAGTGCCTGGCGTTCGGCATTGCCCTCACGGGACGTTCTGCTGACTTTCAACGCGACGTCCGTGGCGAGCGCGGCACTCGCGGCCAGGTATACGATCGCCTTCTCCGATTCGCCGATCTTCTTCGCGATGGTGTATCCGGGGATGACCGGCGGAGTATCGGTTTCCGGCGCCTGCGACGCGGCTGCCTCGCCCGGCTCTCCGGGATTTTGTTGCAGCGGGTCGTCGAGCGCGACGACCTGAGCCGTATGTGCCAGGTCCACGAGCCGGCGGACGACGCGCTGCTCGATGCGGCGCAGGGCTACTCTCACGGAGGTCTTCAGACGCTCCGGGGTAAGCAGCCGCTTGGGCAGGTAGTCCGCGGCGCCAAGCTGCAGTGCGCGTACCGCGGTGAGCTCGTTGCCGTCCTCGGCGAGCGCGATGACCGCCGTTGCGACGTTGCGCGCCCGCAGCTTGCGCAGCAGGTCGAGGCCCTGTGCCTGAGGGTCTTCCGGACTGGCACCGAAGCCGGCTGCGAGCAGGAGCACGTCGCACTCGCGGCCCGTCACCAAGGTGCTCCAGGGCTCGAATTCCGCCAGGTCGATGGCGCCCACGGTCGCATCCGGGCACAGAATGCCCAGGTGCAGCCGCAGCCACTCGCGATACTTGGCATCGCGATCGACGACCAGCATGCGTGCCGGAGAGCCTGTCCGCCTGGTTTCCACCTGCCACCGTTCGCCCGGGGGCGCCTCCTGCCGCAATGGCGGATCTCAGGGGGCCGCGCCGGTTTTCTCAGCAGAAAACGATGGACCAGCCAGGGCCGAGTTGTCGCTAGCGGCCGGGCGATTCTGTGAACCCCGTCATCGGCCTTCGTGCGACTTGTGATCGAAAGCAAATAATCGAGCGGCCCGGCGCTGGCCAATCAATCAGTTACGCGGCAGCAGGAACCGCGTGCCCCGGTAGCTGAGCACCACCCCATCCGGGCGGATGGCCTCCACCTGGACGCCACTCGGGAGCGAATCGCCTTCCCCTACCCGGTGCATATTGATCATGACGAAGCGGTCCTGCGGCCGGTCGGCGAAAACGTGCAGGTCCAGGTGCAGCGCGGGCAGGCCCGCGTTTGCGGCGATCTGCTGGTAGAGCGGCAGGTCGCCGGCCCCAGCCCCCGCCGCCTCGGAGCCCGACGTCGCCGCCGGCTGAACCGCAGGCGCGTAGTCGCTCGGGTTATCGCCGGCTGGGGGCTGGCCGGCGCTTCGATCCGCGCCGCCACCCGGCGATGCCGTGGTGTTCGGCTGGCCGGACCCGGCAAGAGGCCGCCTGGACCCCGCAAGTTCCGCTACAGCGCCCGTGGCGGATGCGGCTGGTGGCTCCGCGGCGGCGGGTCCGGCTGCGGAGGCGTTACCCGTGGTTGCCGGGGGTTGGGTACCCGGCTCGGACGCTGTGCCCGGGCGCTCCGTTCCTGAGGCGGCTCGCCCGACAGGGGCGGCTGACGGTGCAGCTCCCCCTCCTGCTTGGACGAGCGTCGCCGGCGGCGGTGCAGCCGCCGCAGCATTGCCGGCTGCTGCCGGCTGCTGTGCCGCGGGATGCCGCAACAGCATCCAGGAGATCACGATGACATTGATTCCGAGGAGCGCGGCTATCACCACCGCCCACACCGGCAACGTCCGGCGCGGGGGCGCAACCTTGACCTCGAAGAGCGACGGTCCGCTCTGCCGCTGGCGGTCGCTCTCGGATTTCTTCAATGCATCCAGGATGAACGACATGATGGGTTACTCGTGCGCCGCGGTCAGGAGGGGAGAACCGGGGCTCGCCAGCGTGCCGGCAAGCGCGACCTGCGTTCTGACACCGGCGATGCCGTCCACGGTGAGCCGGTGATTGCGCTGGAACTGGCGCACCAGGCTCGAGAGATTGGCGTCATACAGGTCGTTCGCCGGGCCGTGATCGGATACGCCCGCGAGCTTATCGAGGCTGCTGCGCAGCCAGCGCACGCCCGCGCCGCGCATTCCGACGGTAAGCGTCTGCACCGGAGCGGCTTCGGGCCGCCACAACATGACGTAATCGCCCATCCAGTAGCTCGAGAGCTCGCCATCGCCGACCTGGTGCGTCGATTTGCCGAGATCGATGCTGGCGTGCTCGCCGTCGAGATGCGTCAACACCACCTCGTGACTGGCGCCGCCCGTGTCGGTCAGCATCAGGATCGCCGGGCGATTGTAAAGGCGCAGCTCACCGAGAGAGCCGCGCTCGGTGAGGCACGCCAGACCGTGCTGGGCCGCCTGGGTGCACGGGTCCGTGCCATCCACGGCGTAATGGATTCCCCACAGGCCGAAGAGTGTGGTGAAGGCCGCATCGGTGCTGGTCTCGCTGGAATTCCTGGCGAGCAGTGCCTTCAGACTCTCCGTTGCGGGCGCGGCGGTTGAGGTGGCCGAGGCGTCCGTGGTGGCTGAGTTGGGCGGCGCTGCGGTCTTTCCGGTGGCGGCGATTGCGCCGGACGCCGGGGTGGATCGGCTCTGGGCCGCGGGCGCTGCGGCCGTGGATGGGGCACCATGCGCCTGTGTCAGCGCGGTTGCATGAACCCAGCTCCAGGGTTTCAGCTGCCACAGGGCGAAGCTGCCAACACCCAGCAGCACCGCTACCGCCGCCGTCCCCGCCCATGGGAGCCAGGGGGGCGTGAAGCGTTTGCCGAAGACTTCGGTCGCGGCATTGCGCACGAGCGGGCCGGTGATGCGGTGGCGGTCCTGCGAGTAGCCGCCGAGCAGAGCCCGGTCGCAGATGACATTGATGACCCGCGGCACGCCGCCGGAGAGCCGGTAGATCTCTTCCAGCGCAAAGCGGTTGAAGATGTCGGCGGTCGCGCCGGCGACGCGCAGGCGGTGCCGCACGTAGGCGGTCGTCTCTTCCGCGCTCAGCGGGTTCAGGTGATATCGGCCGGTGATGCGTTGCGCAAGCTGGCGCAGCTCGTTGCGCGCGAGCAGCTCGCGCAGCTCGGGCTGGCCGATGAGGATGATCTGCAGCAGTTTCTGCGTGTTGGTTTCCAGGTTGGTGAGCAGGCGGACCTGCTCGAGCACCTCGGGCGCGAGGTTCTGCGCCTCGTCGACGACCACTACCACACGCCGCCCGCCCGCGTGCGCGCGCAGCAGGTACTGGCTCAGGATATCGACCAGGTCCTTCAGGCTCTGCGTCGCCGAATCCGGAACGCCGATGCCCAGCTCCTCGCAGATGGTCAGCAGGAACTCCGGCGCCGTCATCCGCGGGTTCAGGATCAGAGCGATCTCGGCGTTCTTCGGCGCCTGCGCCAGAAGGGAACGCACGATCGTCGTCTTGCCCGTGCCGACCTCGCCGGTGAGCTGCACGAAGCCGCCGGCTTCGTTGACGCCGTAGAGCAGGTGCGCCATCGCCTCCGCGTGCCGCTCGCTGAGGTACAGGTAGCGCGGGTCGGGGGTGATGGAGAACGGCTTCTCGTTCAGGCCGAAGAACGCAAGATACATGGACGGATGAAAGTTACTCGATCGTATTACCGCGCCGCAGCGCATGGAGGCCGAACCGCGCGCGCACCTCGTCCACCGTGGAATCGAGGCGCGGGTCGCGGGCGCCGCCCGCGGCCGGGCGTGGCTCCCGGCCCACGTCGAACAGGCCGAGCTGCGCAGCCGGACTCAAGTCGGTCAAGACCACCCCCAGCAGCCGAAGTTTCGCACCGGAGTGCTCGGAGAGCCAGCGTGAAAGCAGTTCCTGGGCGACATTGCGCACGGTACGACTCTCATCGCTGGGCGGCGCGATTCCCCGTTGGCGGGTGAATGTCGCAAAATCGTGACGCCTGATCTTCACGCCTACCCTGCCCGCCATCAGCCCCCTGGCCCGCAGGCGCTCGCAGGCGAGGTCCGCCAGCCGACAGAGCTGCGCATCGAGGCGCCGCGGATCGGCCAGATCCTGGGCGAAGGTATCCTCTGCACTGAGCGACTTCTCCTCCAGATCGGGCTGCACGGGCCGATCGTCGACGCCGGCCGCCCGCTCACGCATCCTCGGCGTGTCGCGGCCGAAGAGAGGCCAAAGGACCGCATCCGTCGCCGTCCGCAGCTGGCCTAGTGTGCGCAACCCCGCGGCCTCGACCTTCTCGCCGAGCTTGCGCCCAAGGCCGGGCAAACGACGCACCGACAGCGGATCGAGCACCTCGCGGACGCGAGCGTCGGGCACGAGCGTCAGTCCGTCCGGCTTCTCGAGATCCGAGGCGATCTTCGCTACCAGCTTGTTGGTGGCGACGCCGACCGAAGCAGTCAGTCCCGTGCGTGTCCTGATGGTGTCCTTGATCCGCCGGGCGATTGCCGCAGGCTCGCCGAGCAGCGCCAGGCTATCGGTGACGTCGAGGTAGGCCTCGTCGAGCGAGAGCCCCTGGACGAGAGGGGTGATCTCATGAAATACGGCGAATACCTTCCCGGAAACTTCGCGGTATCGCTGCATGCGCGGCGGGATGCAGATCGCGACCGGGCAGAGCCTGAGCGCCGTGTGCATGGGCATTGCCGACCGAACGCCGAACTTGCGGACCTCATAGTTCGCCGCCGCGACGACGCCGCGCCCGCCCGGCCATCCCACGATGACGGGTTTGCCTACCAGGCTGGGGTCATCGCGTTGTTCCACAGACGCATAAAATGCGTCCATGTCCACGTGGAGGATTGCGCGGTTCATGGCAGTGCAGCGGCTGTCCGCGCGCCACTCATAACATCAGGAAACTGTAGGAGAATGTCGCCGCGAGCATTACCACGCCCAGGAAAAAATAAGCGATACCCAGCACGCTCATCTTGCTCAGCGTGAGCGCTGGACCCTGACCATACACCCGCCGCATCGCCCGATAATAATAGGTGAGGATGTAGATCGTGATCGCCGTGCCGACGAGGTTGAGCACCACCTGCGATGGGGTGATCATCTGCAGCAGAGTGCTTACTCCGAGCAACACGAATACGAATGCGTGGTTGTGGAGGAAGAACAGCAGATGCTCGACATAGTGCCGCCGCGGCTCGAGATAGAGCGGTTTCATGACCAACGCCAGCAGCGGTAACAACAGGAACATCGCGCGCTCGAGGTTGTGCTCGACGGCCTGGTTCAGGCGCTCGAGACCGCCTTCGGCGAAGGCCACCGTGCAGTTCCGCGCCGCCCTCGGTCCGAGACCGGCGAGCCAACCTCCATGTTGCGCGATGTATGTTCCCGTTTGGGCGCAAAGGCTCTGCCGTCCGGCCGGTGTCTGTGCGAGCGTCGCGACTCCGGGAACCGCTCCGCCCGCGGCCTGGTGCGGTGTTTGCGCAATGCCGCCGGCCGGCTTGGGCAGCGGCACGACCTCGTAATGAAACGATTTCCCGTTCTCGCTGACGACGATGGCGCGAGGAGTGGAATGCTGCGACTGCAAGCCGGCGATGATGAAGAAGATCACGCTGACCACGAGATAGAGCCGAATGGGCGGCAGGTAGCGCGCGCGGCGTCCCTCGAGGAGCTCCTGTGTCAAGAACCCGGGGCGGAAGAGCAATGCGATCAGGGTCTGCCAGAGGCGCGAGTCGGCATGAGTGAGATCCTCCGTGGCCTCGCGGACGAAGTGCCAGAAGTGATGGACCGGTTGCTCATGGTGGCGCTGGCCACACTCAGCGCAGTATTTGCCGGCGAGAGGGGTGCCGCAGTTGGCGCAGGATCTCGTGTGGCTGACGGCGCGTCGCTGCGTCGCGCCTGCCGGCGGGACCGCGGCCTCCGGCATGGCTTCCGCGGCAGTGCTCGTGGACGAGCCCGGCTCTGCTGGGACGGAGCTGCTCATCCGGCGCTCACACGGCCCGGACGCTGGCCCGTGCGTCGCTCTCGCGTTCCGCGTCCTGCTGGCTGCCCTCGAATTCGGAGGGTGACGCGCCCTGTGCCTGTGTCTCGCCGCGCCCGTGTACTCCGAGCTCGTGCGGCGCGAAGTCGTCCACGCGCACGAGGTCCATCACCTTGCGGTCGTAGTCGCGCAGCGACGTGGCCTCCGCCTCGGAAATGATCCCCGCCGCCAGCGCCTGGGCTATCTGCCCTGGCAGATCGAGTGCCGTCACACGGCCTGTCTTGACGCCCTCCACGCGGATCCGCTTCTCGACCGGCTCCAGTGTCTCCGCGAGCCGCAGGACTTCCTCGAGCAGCCCTAGCGGGTTGCCGGGCTCGAGCGTCCAATAAACGTGCTGGCAGAGCCGCTCGCGCGAGTCGCTCGAGCGGGTCACCAGCTCCGCGACCCGCCGTCCGAGCCGATCCGACGGCGCGGAATAGGCGCGACCGCGCGGGAAGACGACGGCACGCATCACCCAGGCGAGCAGCCGGTTGGGGAAGTTGCGCAGGAAGCCGTGCAGCTGCTCCTGGGCGTGATACAGGAGGTTGCGGCACGCCCACTCGACCATGGGCAGATCCTGCGCCGGCCGCCCCTGGTTATCGTGATGCTTGAGCACCATGGAGGCGAGATACATTGCCGACAACACATCCCCCAGCCGCGCCGACAGGCTTTCCTTCTTCTTGAGGTAGCCGCCCAGCGTCAACATCGCCACATCCACGGTGAAGGCGAATGAGGCGCTGAACCGGACGATGTGCTGGTAATACCGGGCGATGGGACCCGATACCGGCGCGCGGGTAAAGCGCGCGTGCGTAAGCGCCATGACGAGCGAGCGCACGGCGTTGGAGATGGTGAATCCGATATGCGCGAACAGCGCACGGTCGAACTCGTCGACGCCGCGGGCGCGATCGGGATCGCGCGCGGCGTTCATCTCCCGCAGCACGAACGGGTGGCAGCGCACCGCGCCCTGGCCGAAGATGATCAGATTGCGCGTCAGGAGATTTGCGCCCTCGACCGTGATGGTGATCGGCACCGACTCGTAACCGCGAGCCAGGTAATTGTGCGGGCCGAGGCAGATGCCCTTCCCGCCGTGCACATCCATCGCATCGTTGGCGACTTGCCGGCCCATCTCCGTCACATGATATTTGAGCATCGCCGACGGCACTGACGGCTTCTCCCCACCGTCGATGGCGCCCGCGGTAACGGAGCGCGCCGCGTCCATCGTGTATGTCAGTCCCACCATCCAGGCGAGCACGGCTTCGACGCCTTCAAAGCGCCCGACCGGCATGTTGAATTGCCGGCGAATCCGCGCATAGGCGCCCGTGGCCCATATCGCGCCCTTGGCGCCGCCCGTAGCGTTAGAAGGCAGGGAAATGCAGCGCCCGACCGAGAGCTGCTCGACCAGCATGCGCCAGCCCGCCCCCGCCATGCCGGGTCCGCCGATGATGTAGTCGAGCGGCACGAAGACATCGTGGCCCTCGATGGGACCGTTCTGGAAGGGAATATTGATCGGGAAATGGCGCCGGCCGATGCTGATCCCGGGCGTGTTTCGCGGGATGAGGGCGCAGGTGATGCCGATGTCGGGCCGCTCACCGAGGAGCTTCTCCGGATCGAACATGCGGAAAGCGAGGCCGATCACGGTGGCGATCGGTGCGAGCGTGATGTAGCGCTTGCTGAAGTTGAGCCGAATGCCGACGATCTCACGGCCCTGCCACAGGCCGCGGCAGACGATGCCGGTGTCCGGAATGGAGGCCGCATCCGAGCCTGCCCGGGGGCCGGTGAGCGCGAAGCAGGGCACTTCCTCCCCGCGCGCGAGCCGCGGCAGATAGTGGTCCTTCTGCTCGTCCGTGCCGTAATGATTCAGCAGCTCCGCAGGACCCAGCGAGTTGGGCACCGCGACGGTGGAGGCGCAAGTGGCGCTGCGGCTCGCCAGCTTGACCAGCACACAGGAGTGTGCGTAGGCGGAGAACTCGAGGCCGCCATAGCGCTTGGGGATGATCATGGCGAAGAAGCCGCGCGCCTTGAGGAAATCCCACACGTGCGGCGGCATGTCGCCCAATTCGTGTGTGATGGCCCAGTCGTCCACCATGCGGCAGAGCTCCTCGCAGGGTCCGTCGAGGAAGGCCTGCTCCTCGGCGGTCAGCTGCGGCGGGCGGGCCGACAGAAGCTTCGACCACCTCGGCGCACCCGTGAACAGCTCCCCGTCCCACCAAACCGTCCCCGCCTCGAGTGCCTCGCGCTCCGTCTGCGACATCGGCGGCAGGAGCTTCAGGTAGGCCTTCATGAACGGGCGGGTGATGATCGCCTTGCGCAGCGGCCGCACGTTGAGCAGCCACAGTCCCGCGAGCAGCAGCCAGAGGAACCCCTTCCATGTCCCCGCCGGTGTCCCGGAGGCGCCGAGCACCGTGTAGGCAATGAGAAGCGCGGTGAAGGTCGCGGTGAACGCGAGCAGGGACAGGCGGCGGTATGCGAGGAAGAGCACCGCCGCCACGAAGACCACGGTAATGAGAACTCCCATGACGCTGGGAGTTTACTCCAGCGCGGCCCCCGGGATGCCCGGATCCGGCGCTTAGAGGAGGCTCTTCACTCCGTCCCGCTCCTCTTTGAGCTCCTTCAACGTGGCATCCATGCGCTTGCGGCTGAAGTCATCGATCTCCAGCCCCTGGACGATCTGGTACTCGCCGTTCCTGGCGGTCACCGGGTAGGAGTAGATCACCCCTTCCGGGATGCCGTAGCTGCCGTCCGAGGGGACAGCCATGCTCACCCAGTCGCCCTCGGCGGTACCGTGGAACCAGGTATGAACGTGGTCGACGGCGGCCGAGGCGGCGGATGCGGCCGAGGAGGCGCCACGCGCCTTGATGATGGCGGCCCCCCGCTGCTGGACGATCGGGATGAAGCTCTGCTCCACCCATGCGGCGTCGACCAGCGAGCGCGCCGGTTTGCCCTTCACCAGGGCGTGGCTGATGTCGGGGTACTGGGTCGCGGAGTGATTGCCCCAAACCGTCATGCGGCGGATGTCGGTGACGTGCGCGCCCGTCTTATCCGCAAGCTGCGACAGCGCGCGATTGTGATCGAGCCGCATCATCGCGGTGAAGTTGCGCGGGTTGAGGTCCTTGGCGTTGGAGCGTGCGATGAGCGCGTTGGTGTTGGCCGGGTTGCCGACCACCAGCACCTTGACGTTGCGATCCGCTGCCTCGTTGAGGGCCTTGCCTTGCGCGGAGAAGATCTGCGCGTTCGCGAGCAGCAGGTCCTTGCGCTCCATGCCCGGGCCGCGAGGCCGCGCGCCGACGAGCAGCGCCACATGGCAGTCGCGGAAAGCGACCTTCGCGTCGTCGCTGGCCACGACCTTGTTGAGCAGCGGGAAGGCGCAATCGGCCAGCTCCATGACGACGCCGTTCAGTGCCTGCAGAGCCGGGGTGATCTCGAGCAGGTGCAGGTTCACCGGCTGGTCCGGCCCGAGGAGCTGTCCGGAGGCGACACGGAAGGCGAGGGCATAGCCGATCTGGCCGGCGGCGCCGGTGATCGCGACGTTCAGGGCTGGCTTCATGGCGTAAGTTCGATTCGCAAGGGGGGAAAGGGCCGAGCATTCTACTCGCCGCCCGCCATCCGCTCAAAAACTCGGGCTCGGCGCGAGACGAAGGCGGGGCAAACCTGGAGCTGCGGCATGGCGCATTGCGTCTTATCATCCGCCAATGGTCGTTGAAGTCCGTCGTACGGAGCGGGGTCTCGCCCTCGAACTGACAGGAGAGTGGCGGGCGCTCTCGTTCCCGCAGATCGACACCGCGCTCGCGGCGGTGGATCTTGCCGGCGCGCACCGTATCGAGATCGCCACCGATCGGCTCGCCGCGCTCGATCTGACAGGCGCCTGGCGGCTGCGGGAATTCGTGCAGCACGCGCGGCACGCGGGTGCCGAGGTGGTCTTCGCGGGCACGCCGCCTGATCAGCTGCGCCTGGTGGAAGAGACGTTGCGGCCGATCGATGCGGCAGCGGCCGCGCCGCATGCCGTCAAAGACCTGCGCGCGGAGCTCAGGGAGCTCCCGGTCGAGGCCGAGGTCGCAACGCTGACTTTCATAGGGCGCCGCGCCGTGACTCTCTGGCGCGACATGATCGGTGCGCTCGCCTTTCTCGGCAGGCTGACCGCCACGGCGGTCGGCGCGCTGCCGCAACCGCGGGCGTTGCGTCCGATCTCGATTGCGCGGCACGTGTATGACACGGGGATCACCGCCATTCCGATCGTGGCCCTGATTGCCTTCCTCATCAGCGTCATCATCGCCTATATGAGCGCGCAACAGCTGCGCGGCTTCGGCGCGGAGATCTTCGTAGTCGACCTGGTCACCATCGGCGTGCTGCGCGAGCTAGGCGTGCTGCTCACCGCCATCATCGTCGCCGGCCGCTCCGGGAGCGCTTTCGCGGCCGAGATCGGCTCCATGAAGCTCAACGAAGAAGTCGATGCGCTGGAGGCGACGGGGGTCGACCCGTTCGAGGCGCTGGTGCTGCCCCGTGTGCTCGGGCTCGTCGTCTCACTGCCGCTGCTCACCGTCGTCGCGGACCTCATCGGCATCGTCGGCGGCGCGGTGTTGTGCGCTTCGCTGCTGCACATGCCTCTTGATCAATACATCAACCGGGTGAGCCAGGCCATCTCTCCCACCACTTTCTGGGCCGGTATCGTCAAGGCTCCCGTGTTCGCCGTGCTCATTGCGATGGCCGGTACCCACCGGGGCATGCAGGTGCGCGGCTCCTCGCGGGAGCTCGGGCGGCTCACCACGGTAGCAGTGGTGCAGGCCATCTTCCTGGTGATACTGGCCGATGCGCTCTTTGCCGTGCTCTTCATGGAGATCGGCGTTTGATCTATCCGGTACTCGAGGTGCATGGTCTGAGCAACCGCTTCGGCTCCCAGGTGGTCCACGACGGCTTGGACATGGAGGTTCATGAGGACGAGGTGTTCGGCATCGTCGGCGGCTCAGGCACCGGCAAATCGGTGCTGCTGCGAAGCATCCTTGGGCTGCAGCGCCCGCGCGCCGGCACGATCCGCATCGAGGGTCACGACATCACTCAGCTCTCCGGCGGCGGTCTGCGCGCGGTGAAGGCGCGATATGGCGTGACGTTCCAGCAGGGAGCGTTGTACTCCGCGCTCAACGTGCTGCAGAACGTGCAGCTGCCCATGGTCGAGCATCTGAGCGCACTCGCGCCGTCAGCCCGCGATGAGCTCGCCATGCTCAAAATCCGCCTGGTGGGTCTTCCCGCCGACGCCGCGCGGAAATATCCTGCTGAGCTCTCGGGGGGCATGGTGAAGCGGGCTGCCCTGGCGCGGGCATTGGCGCTGGACCCCCGGCTGCTGTTCCTGGATGAGCCGACCTCCGGGCTCGATCCGATCAGCGCGGCTGAATTCGACGAGCTGATGTTGTACCTGCAGAAGCAATTGCGCCTGACCGTCGTGATGATCACACACGATCTCGACTCCATCTTCCGTACCTGTAACCGGGTGGGCGTGATCGTGGATCGTCGGATGGAGACGGACACGCTGGCGGGCATCGTCGACCATCCCAACCCGTGGATACAGGCGTACTTTCACGGGGAGCGTGCCAGCATTCATCTCAAGGTGACCCATGGAGCGTGAAGCTAACTACGCTGCCGTCGGAGCGTTCGTACTGGTCGTGGCGCTCGTGGCCGCGCTGTTCGTCTACTGGTATTCCGGCACCCGCGTCCACCGGACGTACGATCGCTACGAGATCTACTTCAACGGCAGCGTCAGCGGCCTGGAGCAAGGGGCCGCCGTGCGCTATCTCGGCGTCCGCGTCGGTCGGGTCGTCGAGATGCGGATCGATCCACGGGATGCGGGCCGCGTCGAGGTGATCGCCGCCATAGAATCCACGACGCCGATCTCCGCCCGCACCCTCGCGGAGCTCGATCTGCAGGGCCTGACCGGCCTGCTCTACATCGATCTACAGCAGTCCGCGCGGGCGGAGCCTCCTTCGGTAGCGAGTCTGCAGTATCCCGTGATCCGCGCCGCGCCATCCCAGTTCGATGTCTTCATGGCGCAGCTTCCCCGCCTGTCCGCTGCCGCAGGGGGCGTGATCCAGCGTCTCAACCGCCTGCTGAGCGACCGCAATATCGATGACGTCTCGCGCAGCCTCGACGACCTCGCGGAAGCCAGCAGCTCACTCCCGCAGACGGTGCGCAGTGTCAACGCGCTGCTCGTCCAGCTGCGCACTGCGACGGCGGAGCTGACCGCCACGGCCGGGAGTGCACGTAAAGTCATGGATACCGCCGGGCCGCAGATCGTCACGACCATGCAGCGCCTGCAGACCGTGGCTGGCAATCTGTCGCAGGCTACCGACCAGCTCGACCGGATAGTCGCGGAGAATCGCTCCGACGTACGCTCCTTCACGCGCTCCAGCCTGCCGGAGATCGAGAGCTTCGTGCGCGAGGGCCGGGCCGCCGCCAAGGACATCCGCGAGCTCTCCGAGAGCCTGCGCCAGAATCCGTCGCAGCTTCTTTACCAACCGGCCCCGGCGGGCGTGGAGATCCCACGATGAGGAAGTGTCTGCGGTGCATGGCGACGGCCCTGCTGGTCCTCGGTCTTTCGGGATGCTCGAGCATGCTGCGCAGCGACGCGGCGCCCGTGCAGGTCTACACGCTGCGGACCGCTGCCGCCGGATCCGGCGGCAGCGCGGATCCGGTCGTGGCGGTCAATGCAACGCTGCGCGTCGCGCACCCGCTTGCCGGTCCCGGCCTCGGTACATCTCAGATCGTGCTGCGGCAGCCCGATGACCGTCTGAACGTCTACGCGGCGAGCGCTTGGGCGGCGGACGCACCGGCGCTTGTCGAATCGCTGGCTGTCTACACACTGCGCGGGGCCGGTCACTGGCGCTCGGTCGAGGATGCGGAGAGCCCGTTCCCCTCCGATTACCTCCTGCAGATCTCCATCCGCCGTTTCGATGCCGACTACTCCGGGGGCGGGAATGCCCCTCCCACGGTGCAAGTGACGCTCGATTGCACGCTCGGCAAGGAGGAGGGCCGCGATATCATCGCGACCTTCGTCGCGAGCGGAACCGCTGTTGCGAGTGCCAACCGCCTGGGTGAGGTCGTCGCCGCTTTCCAGCAGGCAACCGATGCCGCGATGGCTTCCCTGTCCCAACAGGTTTCGGCGGCTGCCCGGCCGGGCGGATGAAATACCGCCTGCTTGTCGATTGGCGCAAAGTCGCCTGCGGCGCTTTGCGCGGCCAGCTGTCTTACGGGATTCGACCCCGCGGCCCAGGGAGCGGCCCTGGGCCGCTCAGTGACTTGCTGTTGACGTAGATCTCCCGCTTGAAATACCGCCACGAGCACCATGCCGGCAACTTCGCGGATGTTCACAAGCACGTGACGCTGCTGGCGCTGCTTGCCGCTCTGAAACGCAAGGACAAGGGCTTTCTTTATCTGGAGACGCACGCCGGCCGCGGCGCCTATGAGTTGTCCGGAGCAGCCGCCGAATCCGCGAACGGCATCGGGCGGCTGGAGTTGCAGCGCTCTGCCGCGGGAGCGGAGCCGGCGGCGGCCGAGGAGATTGGCCACTACGCGGCCCGCGTGGCGCAGTTGCGCACTGAGCGCCGGCAGCCGCGGCTCTATCCCGGTTCGCCGCTGCTGGCCGTCAGCGAGCTGCGCCCGCAGGATCGTGCAGTGTTCGTCGAGGTGCTGCCCGCGGAGGCGCGGGCGCTCGAGCGGGCGCTGTCCGGTCAGGCACAGGGGCGAGGCGGTGCCTTTCAGCGAAGCACCGCTTCGCTCCGCCGAGCGGGTGTCCATGGAGGGACACCCCGGGCTTGCGCGAAGCAGGATAGCGTAGCGCAATGTGACCGGCCGCCGCAGGTGGCCGGGTCTCGGGCAAAAACCACGCTTTTTGCCCGAGACGGCGCGGGGCCGGGCAGGAGCCCGGATCCAGCGCTTCATATCACCGTCGAGAGCGGAGACGGCTTCGAGCGCATGCGTGCGTGGCTGCCGCCGCAGGAGCGCCGCGGATTGACCTTCATCGATCCGCCCTACGAGGAGAGCCGCCAGGATTTCGACCGTGCCCGGCATGCGGCCGCCGAGGCGCTGCGACGCTTTCAGACCGGTGTGGTGGCGATCTGGTATCCCATCAAAGACGAGCGCGACACCTCGGCATGGCATGCGGCGCTTGCCGCCGAGCTCGACTGCGGCCTGCTCGCGGCCGAGCTGGCACTGTATCCGCGCGATTCCCGCGTGGCACTCAATGGTTCCGGCATGCTCATCCTCAATCCTCCCTACCAGCTCGCCGAGCGCATGGAGACCTGGCTGCCGCAGCTGCACCGCTGTCTCGATTTGGGACACGGCGGCGGCACGAGCGTGCGGCACCTCGCCTGAGCCGGGCCGAGGCCGTGACGACGGCGCTGCCCTGGGCGCAAAATCGCCCCAAATGAGCGGTACCGATCAATACGGAGTCGTGGGTCATCCCGTGGCCCATAGCCTCTCGCCTTTCATCCATGCCATGTTCGCGCGCCAGACAGGGCAGTCGATGAGCTACCGCCTCTTCGACGTCGAGCCCGAGGTGCTCCAGGAGCGAATCGCGGCTTTTTTTGCCAAAGGGGGGCGCGGGCTCAACATCACCTTGCCCTACAAGGTGGCCGCCGTGGCCCGTGCCGACGAGCTGACCGGCCGCGCCCAGCACGCGGGCGCAGTCAACACGCTGGCGATGCGCACGGACGGCACCATACTCGGCGACAACACGGACGGTGCCGGATTGACCCAGGACCTTTGCGTCAACCAGCGTATCGTCGTGACACATCGCCGGGTGTTGATCATCGGCGCGGGCGGCGCCGTCCGCGGGGTGCTCGCGCCGCTCCTTGCACTGACGCCCGAAGTCATCGTCATCGCCAACCGCACGGCGGACCGGGCCAAGGCGCTTGCGGCGGCATTTGCGCCGATGGGTAACGTGCAGGGAGTCGGCTTCCGCTATATCGCGGGCGGCCCGTACGACCTCGTCATCAACGCCACTTCCGCCAGCCTCACGGGTGAGATCCCCGATGTGCCGGTGACCGTCATCGGACCCGAGACTTTCTGTTACGACATGGCGTACGGAAAGGGTGACACACCCTTCGTCCGTTGGTGCGTCGAGCTCGGCTGTCGCGCGGCCGCGTCGGGCTGGGGAATGCTGGTCGAACAGGCGGCGGAGTCCTTCCGCCTCTGGCGCGGCGTGCGGCCGCTGACCGGACCCGTGCGCGCGGCGCTCACCTCATCGTGACGAGCTCTTCGGCGCTGGTGGGATGGATCGCCACCGTGTCGTCGAAGTCCTGCTTCGTAGCCCCCATGCGCACGGCGACCGCGAAGCCCTGCATCATCTCGTCGGCGCCGGGGCCGACCACGTGCACGCCCACGACACGCTGCTCCGGGCCCACGGTGACGAGCTTCATGTCGCAGCGCGGCTTGGCGGTGGTAAGCGCGTGGTACATCGGGATGAAGCTCGACCTGAACACGGTGACGGCCTCATCGCCGTAATCGTCGCGCGCGGCCTGCTCGGACAGGCCGACGGTGCCGATCGGCGGATGTCCGAATATGACCGTCGGGATGTTGTGATAATCGAGATGCCGGTCGGCCTTGCCGCCGAAGAGCCGATCGCTGAGGCGGCGGCCGGCGGCAATGGCGACGGGCGTAAGGGGCGCCCGGCCGGTCACATCGCCGATGGCGTACACGCCCGCAGCGCTCGTGACCTGATACTTGTCGGTCACGATGAACCCGTAGGCGTCCAGCTCCACGCCCGCACACTCCAACCCCAACTCCTCCACCGCCGGCGTGCGCCCGATCGCCCAGAGCACACACTCGAAGGGCTCGAGCCGTCTGCCATCGCGCAGGGAAAGCGCGAGACATCCGTTTGCGTCGCTGTCGAGTGCCGCAGGCCATGCCTGCGTTACGATGCTCACGCCTTCATCGCGCAGGATCTTCAGCATCGACTCCCCGATCATGGAGTCGAACTGTTTCAGCATGGTCTCGCCGCGCAATACCAGGCACACCTTGGAGCCGAGCGCCGCGAAAATGCCGGTCAGCTCGACGGCGATATAGCCGCTGCCGACGACGGCGACCCGCTCGGGTTTGCGCGGCAGCTCGAAGAAGCCATCGGAGGTGATGCCGAGCTCGCAACCGGGAATGGCGGGCAGCAGGGGCCGGCCGCCGGTGGCGATGACGATGTGCGGGGCCGAGAGGGAGGAGCCGGCCGCCATCACCGTTCGGCCGTCGACGAAGCGCGCCTGGCCACGGATCAGGTGCACGCCGCGCTTGGCGAGATTGCCCTCGTAGATGCCGTTGAGCCGCAGGACATAGGCGTCGCGCTTCTCCTTGAGGATTGCCCAGTCGTGCGCTCCGGCTGGGAGCGCGAAGCCGTAGTCGCGCGCATCGCGCACGCCCTCGGCGAGAGCGGCCGCGTTCCACATGACTTTCTTCGGCACGCAGCCGACGTTCACGCACGTGCCGCCCAGGCGATGCGATTCCACCAGGGCAACCCTGGCCCCGTACTCTGCCGCGCGCTGCGCGGCGGCCAGACCGCCGCTGCCGCCGCCGATGACAATCAGGTCATACTCACTCATTATTCGATTCTAGTATGAAGTGCCGGATCCGGGCTCCGGCCCGGCCCAGCGCGCCTCAGGCAACGCCGCGGACGGCTAAGCGTGGTTTTTGCCCGAGGCTCCGCCACCTGCGGCGGCGGGGCACATTGCGCTACGCTATCCTGCTTCGCGCAAGCCCGGGGTGTCCCTCCATGGACACCCGCTCGACGGAGCGAAGCGGTGCTTCGCTGAAAGGCACCGCCTCGCCCCTGTGCCTGCCCCAATGCTTCGAGGTCACGCGTGCAACCGCAACTAGCTGGCAAAATAGGTGCTTGATGGACAATCCCCTGCTCGCCGAGGAGCCGCTGCCCCCCTTTCCCCGTATCCGCCCGGAGCACGTCGAGGCGGGGGTGCGGGAGGTGCTTTCGCAGGCGCGAGCGCGGGTAGGCGAGATCGCCGCCCGGGATACCCCGACCTTCGCCACCGTCGTCGAGCCGCTCGAAGAGCTGCAGCATCGGGTGTCGCGCACCTGGTCTCCGGTCAGCCATCTGAACGCGGTGCTCAACTCCGAGGCGCTGCGTGGCGCCTACAACACCTGCCTGCCGCTCCTGTCTGCCTATCAGACGGATCTTGCACAGAGCGAGCCGCTCTACCGGGCCTACCGCGCGATCGAGGAGCGGGAGGGCAACGCTCTCGATCCGGTGCAACGCCGCGTGCTCGAGCACGCGCTGCGCGACTTCCGGCTGGCAGGCGTCGGGCTCGGGACCGCCGACAAGCAAAGCTTCAAGCAGGTGATGCTGGAGCTCACCGGACTGCAGGCGAAATTCGAGGAGAACGTCCTCGATGCGACCAACGGCTGGAGCTACCGTGTCACCGACGGGGCGCTGTTGCGCGGCCTCAATGAGATGCTCATCGACCAGGCGCGCCGCCGCGCCCATGAGCAGCGCCTTGAAGGCTGGATCCTGACGCTCGACCAGCCGACCTACGTCGCGGTGGTGACCGACGCGGAGTCCGACGCCCTGCGCCGCGCTTTCTACGAGGCATGGACCACGCGCGCTTCCGATCAGGGTCCCAACGCCGGAAAGTGGGACAACGCAGAGGTCATGGAGCAGATCCTGCGCAAGCGCCACGAGGCGGCCGGTATTCTCGGTTTCAGCAACTACGCGGAATACGCCCTCGCCACCCGCATGGCGCACAGCGTGGCCGAGGTCATGCAATTCCTCGATGAGCTGGCGCGATCCGCGCGCCCGGCGGCCGTGAAGGAGTTCGAGGAGCTCGAGGCGTTTGCCGGGCGCAGGCTCGAGGCCTGGGACGTCGGCTTTTACGCGGAAAGGCTGCAGCGCGAGCGGTACACCGTCTCACAGGAGGAGTTGCGTCCCTACTTCCCGTTGCCGCGAGTCCTGGCCGGGCTGTTCGAGGTGGCGGAAAGGCTCTTCGATGTGCGTATCCGGGAGCGCAGCGGCGCCCCGGTATGGCACCCGGACGTGCGCTTCTTCGAGATCGAGGGCGTCGCCGGAGGTCCCGTCGGCAGCTTCTACCTGGATGCCTACGCCCGGCCCCACAAGCGCAGCGGCGCATGGATGGATGAATGCATCGGGCGCAAGCATCTTGCCTCGGGTTCCGCGCTGCCGACGGCCTATCTCGTCTGCAATGTGTTACCGCCCGGCGAAGGCCGGCCGGCCCTGCTCACGCACGATGACGTGCTGACGCTATTCCATGAGTTTGGCCACGGAATGCATCACCTGCTCACCCGCGTCGATTATCCGAGCATTGCGGGCATCAACGGGGTCGCCTGGGATGCCGTCGAGTTGCCGAGCCAGTTCATGGAGAACTACGCCTGGCATCCGGATGTCCTGAGCCGCATTTCCAGCCATTACCAGACCGGGGCGCCGCTGCCGGCTCAGACCCAGGACCGGCTGCGCGCGACGCGCAGCTTCCACGCCGGGCTGCAGATGGTGCGGCAGCTCGAGTTTGCGCTGTTCGATTTCCGGCTCCATGCCGAGTACTCCCCGGAGCGCGGCGGGCGCGTGGGTGAGGTGCTTCACGAAGCACGGCGGCAGGTGGCCGTCATGCCGGCACCGGAGTGGAACCGCTTCGCGAACAGCTTTGGACATATTTTCGCGGGCGGCTACGCGGCCGGGTACTACAGCTACAAGTGGGCGGAGGTCCTCGCCGCGGACGCCTTTTCGGCTTTCGAGGAGCAGGGGGTGTTCGACCGCGCTACGGCGCGGCGGTTTCTGGATTCCATCCTCTCCCGCGGAGGCAGCCGGGACGCCCTGGAGGCCTTCATCGAGTTCCGCGGCCGCCGCCCCGAGATCCGCCCCCTTCTGGTGCAGCACGGCATAGCCGCCCCCGGCGAAGCGGCATAAAAGCGGGGAAACTGTGCGGCATTTCGCAGTGAGAGAGAGGGGGCCGATCCTAGACTGACCCGAATTTCTCGCTCCCCGGGGATCGGCCTGAGGCCGTGCTACAAACCACCAGAATGAGCAGCGCCCGGCGCAGTGACTTCGACGTAACCAATTCCGTCCAGGTGAGCTCGCCGGAGGCGGTGCTGCGCGCAGTCGAAGCGCTCTACCGGCCCACCTGGCCCGAAACGCCCCTAGATCCGCTGCGGCGGTCCTTCGAGCACTTCGAGCGGCTGTTCGCGGGCGAAGTCCCCGGCTTCCACGGCGTGGACACGGTCTACCACGATCGCCAGCACACCCTGGACATCACCCTGGCGCTGGCGCGCCTGCTCGTCGGGTTCGAGCGCCAAGCGAGCGAGGGGCAGCAGCTGGGCGGGGAACGGGCGGTCGCAGGTCTGATCACCGGCCTCTTTCACGATGTCGGCTACCTGCGCCGGGCCGACGACCAGGACTCGCGCAACGGGGCGGAATTCACTCGGACCCATGTCTCCCGCGGTGCGCGCTTCCTCGAGGAGTTCCTGCCCGAGGTCGGCCTCGGTTCCTGGGCGCCGGTTACGCGGGAGATCATCCATTTCACCGGGTACGAGGTGCCTTTTGCCGAGATCGAGGCGCGCGTGCCCGATCCCCGCGACATCGTGGTGGGACACCTTCTCGGCACCGCCGACATGATTGCGCAGATGGCCGACCGCTGTTACCTCGAGAAGTGCCGCGACCGGCTCTACGCGGAATTCGTCCTCGGCGGCGTCGCGCTGCCGATCGCGGCCAATGGCGGCCGCCAGGTGAAGTACGCCTCCGGCCTCGACCTGTTGCGCCAGACGCCGGATTTCGTGGCGGAGGTGCGTGAGAAGCGCCTCGACGGGGAGTTCCACTCCGCCTACCGCTATCTCGAGATCCTCTATGGCGGCAGGAATCCCTACATGGAGGCGATCGACCGCAACGTCGATTATCTGCGGCAGGTGCTGCGGAGCGAGAACTGGCGGCTGCTGCGGCGCAAGCCGCCCATTTTTGCCGCCGTGTCCGACCCGATGTCGACCATGCGTGGCCTGATGATCGGGTACATAAGGAAAGTGTGGTCCGGGCATTGATCAACGCCCGTGTAGCCTGAGGCCTGGGGGCGGGCTAATATCGGGAGCTAACCGAGCGATTAGCCCCCAGTGACTGCTGCCAATCTCAAGCTGAAGTACGCAAGCGCCGCATTTGCGATCGTGCTGTTCGCGACCGCGGCGGTGATCGGATTTCTCGTCTGGCGGCACACCCCCGATCCGCTCACGGTCCAGGGCGTCAGCGGCCTGGCCGTGCTCGGCAGTCTCGCCGCCGCGGTGATCGCGTGGCGGGCGGCGCGCGGCATACAGTCCTCCACGGCGGCCCTCATCCGCAGCGCCGACCGCGTCGGACAGGGGGACTACACCCGGCAGATCGAGGTGCGCCGCAGCGACATCATCGGCGAGCTGGAGCAGGCTCTGGAGCGGATGCGCTCGCGGCTGCGCCAGTCGACCATCCACAAGAATTACCTCACCAACGTCCTCAACAGCATGACGGACGCAGTGTTCGTCACCTCTCCGGACGGGGTCGTGAAGGTGGCCAACTCCTCCGCCTGCAAGCTCCTCGGTTACAGCGAGGAGGAGATCCTCGGACGCAGCATCATCTCCATCCTCGACGAGCGCGAGCGCGAAGGCTTAGACCTCCTTCAGGCCGCGCAGGAGACGCGGGAGAGCGTCGTACGCACCCGGAGCGGTCAGACGATCCCCGTCTCGCTTACCGGCTCGCGCATCGAGAGCGGGGACCCGCAGTTCCAGGGCAACATCTTCGTCGCGCGCAACATCACCGACCGCAAGCGTGCGGAGCGGCGCATCCGTTATCTCGCCCGTTACGATGCGCTCACCAAAGTCCCGAACCGCATGCAGTTCCATCACGTGCTGCAGCAGACCATCGCCCGCGGGCTGCGCAGCGGGCAGGCGGCGGCGCTGCTTTATCTCGACATGGATCATTTCAAGGAGGTCAACGACACGTTCGGACACGGCGCCGGCGACCGCGTGCTCGAGGTGCTGGCGGAGCGGCTGACGGGGGCGCTGCCGAAGGGTGCGCTGCTGGGGCGCCTCGCGGGCGACGAGTTCGCCCTGTGCATCGACGGCCTGCCGGCCGAAGCCGACAACCGCGGTCCCATCGCGCACCTCGCACGCGCCGTGCTCACGGAGGTGAGCCGCGCCTTCCAGCTGAATCAGCACGAGGTATTTCTCACCGCCAGCATCGGCATCGCGCTCTGCCCGCGCGACGCGGAGAACGTCATCGACCTCATCCGCAATGCCGATGCGGCGATGTACTACTCCAAGCAGAACGGCGGCAACACGTTCGCCTTCTACTCGCCGGAGATGAACGCCGCGGCCGTCGAGCGGCTGATCCTCAAGAGCAAGCTGCGACGCGCGCTCGAGCGCGACGAGCTCGTCATCCGCTATCAGCCCAAGGTGGATCTCGCCAACGGCCGAATCATCGGTGCCGAGGCGCTGCTGCGCTGGCGCCTGCCGGGACACGGCGACATTCCGCCGTCGCAGTTCATCCCGCTCGCGGAGGAGACCAACCTCATCCTCGACATCGGCGAGTGGGTGTTGAATCGCGTCTGCATGGACTACCGGCAGATGCAGACCGAGATCGGCGATCCGGGCCGTATCTCGCTCAACCTGTCGCTGAAGCAGCTGCGCCAGGCGAGCTTCATCCTGCGCTGCCGCTCGGTGTTCCGCCGGCACGGTGTTTCGCCGACCGCCTTCGAGCTCGAGATCACCGAGACCACCCTGATGGCGGACGCCAAGCGGACCCTGCGCCTGCTCGATGAGCTCTACGCGATGGGCCTGCATCTTTCGATCGACGACTTCGGCACCGGCTACTCCTCCCTCTCCGCCCTGCAGCAGTTCCCCATCGACACGCTCAAGATCGACCAATCCTTCGTGCGCGACGTCGGTGAGAATGCCGGCAACGCGACTCTCGTGCGCACCATCATCGAGATGGGACGCAACCTGGAAATGGATGTCATCGCCGAAGGCGTCGAGTCCGTCAGCCAGCTGGAATTCCTGCGCCGCAACGGCTGTCACTTTGCGCAGGGAAGGCTCTTCGGTGAGCCGCTCAAAGCCGAGGAGCTGCTCGGGTTGCTGCAGCGTCAGGGGACGTCGGGACCGGCTTTCAGGCGCTATACGCAGGATTCCACCGCGGTCGCGATCGGCGACTAAAATGCCTGGAGCATTTTGCAACGGCGCGCGCACGCGCGCGACGGCCCCGAAGGGGCGAGGCCCAGGACGGGCCGAGTAGCCTCGCGCCTGATCCATGCTCACGCTCTCCGGGGTTCGCCTCCGGCGCGGACCGCAGGTTCTCATCGACGGCGCAACCTGCAGCATCTTCCGCGGCGAGAAGGCCGGCATCGTCGGCCGCAACGGCTGCGGTAAATCGACCCTGCTGGCCCTGATCCGCGGCGACCTCGCGCCGGACGCGGGCGAATATCGCGCGCCGCCCAACCTTGCCATCGCCACCGTGGCGCAGGAGTTGCCCGACAGTGGCGCGACGCTGGTCGAATACATCCGCGGCGGCGATCTGGAGCTTGCGCAGCTGGAGGGGCAGATGGAGGGGCAGATGGAGGGCGAGCCGCCGGCAGATTGCCTGGAGCAATCTGCAACGCCACGTGCGGCGGCGCGCGGCGGCCTCGAAGGCGCGAAGCCCAGGATGGGCGGAGTCACCGCCAGCGCGGTCCCATTGCTTGCTGGCGATGCTGCGGCCGGCGCGCGCCTGGCGATGCTGCACGCCGAGTACGATCGCCTGGGCGGCTATGCTTCCCGCAGCCGCGCCGCGCAACTCGCTGCCGGCCTGGGATTCGCCCCCGGAGACCTGGAGCGCCCGGTGCGCCAGTTCTCCGGCGGTCTGCAGATGCGCGCCAACCTCGCTCGGGCGCTGATGCGCCGTTCCGACGTGCTGCTGCTCGACGAGCCGACCAACCACCTCGATCTCGACGCGGTGCTGTGGCTCGAGGGATGGCTGCAGAGCTATCCCGGCACGTTGCTGCTCGTATCGCACGACCGCGAGTTCCTTGATGGCGTGGTCAGCCGCATCCTCCACATCGAAGCCGGGCGTCTGCGCAGTTACGCGGGCAACTACAGCGCATTCGAGACGCAGCGCGCGGCGGAAGCCGAGCGCACACAGGCGATGCTGGCGAGCCAGCAGCGGGAGCGCGCGCGAGTCGAGAGCTTCGTCACCCGCTTTCGTGCGCAGGCCAGCAAGGCGCGCCAGGTCCAGAGCCGGATGAAGTGGCTGGCTCGTCTTCCCGAGATCGCGCCTCTGCACCTCGAGGAGGGTTTCGAGTGGGAATTCGCCCCGCCCGAGAAGTTGCCTCGGCCGCTTCTGACGCTGGAGCACGTTGCGGCGGGATACGGTGAACGCCGCGTTCTCGGGGACGTGTCGCTGACTGTCAGTCCCGGCGATCGCATAGGGATCCTCGGGCGCAATGGCGCCGGCAAATCGACCCTGATGCGGGTGCTGGCCGGGCAGCTACAGCCGCTGGCGGGAGGAATGGAGACGGCACCGGATCTCGCAACGGGATTCTTCGCGCAGCTGGAGCTGGAGCATCTGGATGCGGACGGAACCGCGCTCGCCGAGCTCGAGCGCCGCGGTGGCCCCGAACAGGCGCGCTGGAGCGAGCTCGAGCGCCGCAACCACCTCGGCCGTTTCGGTTTCCGCGGCGATCGTGTCTTGGAGCCGACGCGTCAGTTCTCCGGTGGCGAGCGCGCGCGGCTCGCGCTCGCCATTCTCGTGGCCCGCAAGCCCAACCTGCTGCTGCTCGACGAGCCCACCAACCATCTCGACCTCGACATGCGCCATGCGCTCCTCGTGGCCTTGCAGGACTTCGCCGGCGCGGTGGTGATCGTCTCCCACGACCGCGCCCTGTTGCGCGGCGCGTGCGACAGTTTCCTCCTCGTGGCTCGAGGTGCAGTCGCGGCGTTCGAGGGAGATCTCGAGGACTACGCCGCATGGCTCGCGCGCGGCACCGGTGACTCGCAGGCGCAGTCCCACGCGCAGGCCACGGGCGAGTCGGAGAGTTTGGCCGCGCCTTCCCGCCGCGAGCAGCGCCGCCTGGAAGCCGAGGCCCGCAATCGCCTGACGCCGCTGCGCACCGAGCAGCGCAAGCTGGAAAGTCTTCTCGAGCGGCTGACCGGCGAGCGCAGCGACATCGAATCGCGCCTCGCCGATCCGGCCACGTATGCCGCCGCGAGCGCTGAGGAGCAGCGGCGCCTCGGCGCCCGCCACGGTGAGCTGTCACGTGAGATATCGGCTCTCGAGGAGCGATGGCTCGAGGTCGCCTCGACTCTCGAGACAGCCGAGGCGGCGGCCGATCGGGGCTGAGCGGCCTCGCTGATACGGCCATTCCGGGCATATCTCGACGATCACCATCGATTCTCGGGGGACCTGACTCGAAGGGCCGCCGATATGCTCCGACGCATGAGCATTGCGATGGTTGGCGTCAAGCTGGCGCGCAGCCCCGGACTCACCGGGGACCATGTTCGGATGTTGCTTGCCGAGGCTGAAGGCGACATCGAGCGGATCTGCGAGCCGGAGATCTTCACGCGCGTGGCTCTGCCGTCCGCTGCCGGAGCGTTCTTGCGGACACCCGACGCGGCGGCTCTGGAGGCGGATCTGGAATGGCTGCGCGCAAGCGGCGCGCGCCTGGTGCTGTGGGGGGAAACGGAGTACCCACAGCCGCTCGCGGCGATCCGGGGCGCACCTGCTGCGCTCTATGTGGCCGGTAATGTCGCGGCACTGAATGCGCCGCAGCTTGCAATGGTCGGGGCGCGCAAGGCATCGCCGTTGGGTCGCGCAATTGCACGGGAGCTCGCCGGTGCACTGACGCGGCTGGGCCTGATCATCACCAGCGGACTCGCGGCCGGAATCGACGCGGCGAGCCATGAAGGGGCACTGCGTGCCGGCGGACATACGGTGGCGGTCCTCGCTACCGGACTCGACCGGATCTACCCTGCGGAAAATGCCGGCCTGGCGGCACGCATCCGGGCAACAGGCGCACTGGTATCCGAGTTTCCGCCGCGGACCAGGTTGCAGCGGCAGCACTTTCCCCAGCGCAACCGGATCATCAGCGGGCTGGCGCTCGGAACGCTGGTGGTCGAGGCCGCCGAGGGCAGCGGGTCCCTCATCACGACCGATCATGCGCTGGAGCAGGGCAGAGAGATCCTGGCCGTACCCGGCTCGATCCGAAGTCCGCTTTCCTGGGGCTGCCACAAGCTGATCCGCCAGGGAGCGCACCTCGTCGAGGGGGCGCCCGATGTTCTTGCTGCACTACAATTTGATCAAGGAATTCAAAGATTTAAGGCGGGCGCACAGGGTGGGGCGGGTGGCTTCGGGCATGCCCCCGGCGGCGGTGCCCCATTGGACAAGGAGTATGAAATGCTGTTAGATGCGCTCGGTTTCGAACCCGCGACGATCGATACGCTGATGACCCGCTCAGGCTTGTCCGGCGAGTCGATCGCCTCGATGTTGCTGATTCTCGAGCTTGAAGGGCGCATCGCGCCGTATCCCGGCGGCCTGTACGGCCGACTTTCCAAATGACCACCGGCAGTGTTCTTAAAGTGCTGATTTACGTTTACGACCACTACATGCTGGCCGAGCCGGCTGACGTGCCGGAGCGGCACCACATGCTCGCTGACCTGCAGAAGCGGGGTTTCTCCCTCAGCGAGGTGGTGCACGCGATGGAATGGCTGTCGGCGCTGGTGGGTGATCAGCGCGCAGCGGCCGGGGCGCACGACGCGGAGCCCGGTTGCGGGGCACTGCGTATTTTTGCCGACGGCGAGCTGTCGCGTCTGTCGCCCGACTGCCGCGCTTTCCTCATGCTGCTCGATCGCCAGCACGTCCTCACGCGGCTGCAGCGGGAGCTCGTCATCGAGCGCGCGCTGGCACTGGATGTCGATGAGGTCGACGTCGAGCAGCTGAAGTGGGTGGTGCTCCTCGTCCTCTCGAGCCAGCCGGGCCAGGAGCTGGCTTTCGCCCGTTTCGAGACCGTCATGTCGGCGACCGGCAGCAGCGTCCGGCACTGATCGGGATCCGCTGACACATGGCTGACAATCTGGTCGTGGTCGAGTCGCCCGCCAAGGCGAAGACCATCAAGAAATACCTGGGCAAGGATTTCGAGGTACTGGCCTCTTATGGCCACGTGCGCGATCTGGTGCCGAAGGAGGGGGCGGTCGATCCGGAGCGCGGCTATGCGATGCGCTACCAGGTGCTCGAGAAGAACGAGCGCCACATCGAGAGCATCGTGCGCGGACTCGCGAAGTCGAAGGCGCTCTATCTCGCAACCGACCCGGATCGCGAGGGCGAGGCGATCGCCTGGCATCTGAAGGAGATCCTCAAGTCGCGCGGCGAGCTCGACGGCAAGACCGTGCATCGGGTCGTCTTCTACGAGATCACGCGCAACGCGATCCGTGCGGCGGTGGCTCAGCCCCGCGACCTTTCGCTCGATCTCGTCAACGCGCAGCAGGCGCGGCGGGCGCTCGACTACCTGGTCGGCTTCAATCTCTCGCCGCTTCTCTGGAAGAAGGTGCGGCGCGGCCTCTCGGCGGGCAGGGTGCAGAGCCCGGCGCTGCGCATGATCTGCGAGCGCGAAGAGGAGATCGCGGCCTTCGTCAGGCAGGAGTACTGGACGCTCGAGGGCGAGGCGCGAAGCGCCGAGCGACCGGACAGGATGTCCGGGCCGGGGGCGCTGCCGCCAGGGACGGCCACTGGCACGGCCTCGGCGCATTCATCGCCGCCTTTCCCGCTGAAGCTCACCGAATACGCCGGCAAGAAGGTAGAGCAGTTCTCCTTCACGAACGAGACGCAGGCGCGCGACGTCGAACGCAACATCCAGCAGGCAGCCCGCCAGGCGGTGGACCAGGGTGGCAACGGCGCTGCCGTGCCCGACCGGCTGGGCCAGTTGCGCGTCATCGCGGTGGATCGCAAACAGCGGCGCCGCACACCAGCCCCGCCGTTCACCACCTCGACTCTGCAACAGGAGGCCGCCCGCAAGCTCGGCTTCAACGCCCGGCGCACCATGCGGCTCGCGCAGCAACTCTACGAGGGCGTCGATCTCGGTGAGGGCAACGTCGGCCTCATCACGTACATGCGCACTGACTCCGTCTCGCTCGCGGCTGAGGCGGTCAAGGAGATTCGCGAAGTCGCCGGGCGGCTCTATGGCGGCGGCGAGGTGGCCGAGGAGCCGCGCATCTACAAGACAAAGTCGAAGAACGCGCAGGAAGCGCACGAAGCCATCCGGCCGACTTCGGCGGCGGTCACGCCGGGCGAGGTCGAGGGCAAGGTCGACCATGACCTCTACCGGCTCTACGCGCTCATCTGGAAGCGCGCCGTCGCTTCGCAGATGGCGCAGGCGATCTTCGATACGGTCGCAGTCGACATGCTCGCCGGACCGGACGGTCCGGAGCGCCACGTTTTGCGTGCGAATGGCTCAACGCTGGTGAAGCCGGGATTCATCGCCGTGTACCAGGAAGATGCGGATGACGTTAAGTCAGACGACGGCGATCATGTGCTGCCGCCGTTGCAAGAGGGCGATCTAGTCGATCTCGTCGCGCTGCGCGCGGATCAACACTTCACCGAGCCGCCGCCGCGCTACAGCGAGGCCTCTCTGGTGAAGGCGCTGGAGGAGCACGGCATCGGGCGTCCCTCGACCTATGCAACCATCATCTCGACACTCCAGGACCGGGAGTATGTGGAGATGGACAACCGCCGCTTCGTGCCGACCGACATCGGCAAGATCGTCAACCGCTTCCTGACGCATCACTTCCACCGTTACGTGGAGTACGGCTTCACGGCGGCAATGGAGGACGAGCTCGACGCGATTTCGCGCGGCGAGGAGGAATGGACCCGGCCGCTCGACAAATTCTGGAAGCCCTTCATCCATCAGGTGGAGCGGATCGAGAAGAACGTCTCGCGCGAGGAAGTCGCGCAGGCGCGTGAGCTCGGCAAGGATCCGGCGACCGGCAAGCCGATCACCGTGCGGATGGGACGCTATGGTCCGTTCGTGCAGATCGGAACCAAGGACGACGTCGAGAAGCCGCGCTTCGCAGGCTTGCGTCCCGGACAGAAGATGGACGCGATCACGCTCGCCGATGCGATGGAGCTCTTCAAGCTGCCGCGCACGCTCGGCCAGACCGCCGACGGCGAGACGGTAGTCACCAACATCGGCCGCTTCGGTCCGTACGTGAAGTACGGCAGCAAGTATGTATCGCTGTAGGAAGACGATCCCTACACGGTGACCCTGGAGCGGGCGCTCGAGGTGATACGCCTGAAGCAGGAGGCCGACGCCAACCGCATCATCGCCGACCTCGGCGTCGACAACATCCAGGTGTTGAACGGCCGCTATGGCCCGTACATCACCGACGGGAAGAAAAACGCCAAGGTGCCGAAGGATCGCGATCCGAAATCGCTGGCCCTGGAGGAATGCCGCGCGCTGCTGGCCCAGGCGCCGGAACGCGGCAAAGGCAGATTCGGCCGTGGCAGGCGCGGCGCCCCCGCGCCCGCAAAGACCGCACCCGCCAAGAGTGGCGCCGGAAAGAAGGCAGCTGGCGCACCGCCGTCAGCAGCGAGCGATGCCGCAAGCGCTCCGCGCCCGCCGTCCCGCCCCGCTCCCTCACGCGGCGGCCGTGCGCCGGCCAACGCCCGCAGGGTGGAAGGCGCTCACGCAACCTCCCCCCGGCATGCGAAATCCCCCGCGGAAAGAACCAACGGATCGCCCGCGGACGGCGGCAGACGTCGCGTTGCCGCCGCCAAAGCGAAGACACCCACAAAAGGCAAGGCGGTCGCGCGCAAGACGCCCCGCAAAACATCGACGGCGCGCCCGCGGCGCTGACGAACTCGCCCGGGCTACGTCCGACACGCCTGGCTCAGCCCAATCTCCCGCCGTACTCAGTCAGGCACAGGGGCGAGGCGGTGCCTTTCGGCGAAGCATCGCTTCGCTCCGCCGAGCGGGTGGCCATGGATGGACACCCCGGGCTTGCGCGAAGCAGGGACTGCGCAGCGCAATGGGCGGATCCAGCGCACATCATCAAGGATTGTGGACGACGTCCCCGACCTGGATCGTGTCGGAAGCGCCCACGATCAGCCCGAAGCTGAGGTTCTGATAGGTCTTGAAGATGAGCAGCGTCCCCGCCCGCTCATCGGGCAACCGCACCCGCGGCGCAAGCGAGGTGCCCATGGAGCCCAGATGCCGGAGCAGCCCGCCGTGCTCGCCATAAACGTCATGGACGACTTCACCGGCCTGCTCCACTTCCAACACATTGCCCGGCTCGAGCCCGGCATCCGAGCCGCGGTTGACCACCACGATGTCGTATTGACCGGCGAGATCGCTGATCCCGGTATCCCCCACGATCCAGGCGATCCTGCCGTCGATCTGCGTGCTGGGGGCGCGGGGCTCCAGGTTCAGGGGCACCTGGACATCGGACGAGACCAGCTTGTCTCCCCGCAACGTCTCGCGCGCGGTGTCGATGAGCACCGCCCGTGCCGGGTCGGTGGCCGGCTGGGAAATCAGGGCGGTGGCGGTGTAGATGCCGAGGTAGCCCAGCGTGTGCCCGTCTTGTGGATCGCGCAGGCGGTCGCTGACATGGACGACGGTATAGCGCGCATGCTGCTCGGACCCGAGGCCGCCGATGTAGGCGATGTGGCCGGAGCCGGCGATCACGTGATCGTTCTTGAAGGCGATGACGTGCGGCGCTGCCCGCACTTCGTCCTTGGTAAGGACCGTCGGCCGCTCGAGAAACGCGGCGATCGCGGCGTACGGAATCGTCGGGATTGCGGCGGTGATCGGGGTGCTGCGCAGGCGCGGCTCGAGCCGCAGGGCGCTGGCCTCCACCAGTCTGACCTGCGGCCGCCCGTTGCCGTCATAGGCCAGAGCCAGCTTGTCACCCGGATAGATCAGGTGCGGATTCCTGATGCTCGGATTGATGTACCAGACCTCCGGCCAGTCCCAGGGGTCGCGCAGATACATCGAGGCGATGCCCCAAAGGGTATCGCCGCGCTTGACGGTGTACTGCAGCGGCGCGTTTGGATTGAGCTGCGGAACCGGTGCGGCCGTCGCCTGGGGCTCGGCGCCGGCGGCAGCGGCTATGGCGGCCTGGGTGGCCGTCTGGTTGTCATCCGCGGCGGCCGTCGCCTGAGCGGCGGGCGGAGCAGTGCTCTCCGGGGTGCCCGGCGCCGCCTGGCCGTGGCCATGCAGCAATGAGCACCCGGCCAGCGTGACTGACAGAGCAAGACCCGCTGCCAGGCGGGTCCGGAAAACTAGATTCGAGACCATCCTCAACCCCTTCGCGTATCGGCCCAAAGTCGGCTACGCCGCTTTCGGCAGGCTGCGACCAGCTTGAATGGGCGGGCTATAATCGCATGTGCGAACCGGGCACATGGCGGCTTAATGTCAAGTTGTGCGCTCGGTCACGGGTCGCCCCGACCGTCCATCCCTTGAACCCCAGGCTTGCGCCGCAATCGAACCGTCATGGCGATTAGAACCATTCTCGAATTCCCCGATCCCCGGCTGCGCACGCGGGCACAGCCGGTCACCCGATTCGATGCCGAGCTGCACCGGGTCATCGACGACATGCTCGAAACCATGTATGCAGCGCCCGGGATCGGCCTCGCTGCGACTCAGGTCGACGTCCATCGGCGGCTGGTCGTCATCGATATTTCAGCCGATCGCAACGATCCCCTGGTGCTGATCAACCCGGAGATCCTTTCCCGCGAGGGCGAGATCGCCACGGAGGAGGGCTGCCTTTCAGTCCCCGGTTATTTCGACGAGGTGAAGCGCGCCTCGAAGATCCGCGTGCGTGCCCACGACCGCGACGGCAACGTCTTCGAGCGTGACTGCGAGGATATCCTTGCAGTTTGTGTGCAGCATGAGATGGATCACATCGACGGCAAGCTGTTCGTCGATTATCTGTCCAACCTCAAGCGCGAGCGTGTCCGCAAGAAGCTGGAGAAGGAGCGCAAGGAGCGCGCGGCCAAATCATCCGCTCCCGAGCGCCGGCGCCGTGCTCTTTAATTGGCGAAAAGTCGCCTGCGGCGCTGCGCCTGCTGTGCCTAATACGTGCGTGTAGCATTCGCGGGCACGCCGGAATTTGCCGTGCCGACGCTGCGCGCGCTGCTGGGGTCGTCCCACCAGCTCGTCGGTGTGTTGACCCAGCCCGACCGCCCACGGGGCCGCGGGCAGCGCCTCAGTCCTTCGCCGGTAAAGGCCGCTGTCGAAGCCTCCGCCATCCCCGTCGCGCAGCCGCCGACGCTGAGGAACCCCGACGATCGTGCGCCTCTCCTCACTTGGCGACCCGACGTATTGGTCGTCGTGGCCTACGGGCTCATCCTGCCCAAGGCAGTTCTCGAGATCCCGCGGCTCGGCTGCGTGAACGTCCATGCGTCGCTCCTGCCCCGTTGGCGGGGTGCGGCGCCCGTCGAGCGTTCCCTGCTTGCCGGTGACGAGACGAGCGGGGTGACGATCATGCTCATGGATGAGGGGCTCGACACAGGACCGATTCTGCTGCAGCAGGACATCGCAATCGATTCGCGCGATACGGGGGCGAGCCTGCGCGGCAAGCTCGCGGACCTGGGTGCCCCCTTGCTGCTCCAGGCGCTGCAAGCACTCGCCGAAGGCACGCTGCAGCCCCGCCCGCAGCCGGTCGAGGGCGTCACCTACGCGCGCAAGCTGGAAAAGCGGGAGGCGCCCATCGATTGGCGCCGTCCCGCAGTGGAGATCGAACGGCAGATCCGCGCGCTGCAGCCCTGGCCGGTCGCCGAGACCGTTGGCCCGATCGCGGGCGCCGGCACACCCGATCGCCTGCTCATCCATGCCGCGAGAGTCGCCGGCAATGGCGGCGCAACCGCCGTGGGCGTGCCTGGGTGCATCATCGAGACTGATGGGCGCCGCGAAGAGGGATATATCCGCGTCCAGTGCGGTCACGGCCGTCTGGACCTGCTGAGCTTGCAACGTCCGGGAGGGCAGCGCATGCCGGCCTCGCTATTCACCCGGGGACCGCGGGCGCTCAAGCGCTCGATGGTACTGGGCGGAGCGACTTGAGCGACAGGCCGGAGAACCCGGGCGCGCAAGCCCTTGCCGGGGCCGCTCGGGCCGTTGCCGCCGTCGTTCGCGGGCGATCGGCCGATGAGGCGCTGAGTGCTGCGGAGGCGGGCTCCCGACGGCCCGCGGTTCGTGCCATAGCGCTCGGCACGGTCCGCTGGTATCTGCGCCTCTGCCCCGCGGTGGATGCGCTGCTCAGCCGGCCGGGAGCGGTCGCGCGGGACATTCACGCACTGCTTCTGGCTGCCGCCTATCAGATCGAGTATTCACGCGACGCTCCGGCGCTGGTCGTGAGCCTGGCCGTGGACGCAACCCGGGCTTTGGGTCAGCCGCGCGCCGCAGGGCTCGTCAATGCGGTCCTGCGCCGCTTCGTGAGGGAGCGCGAGGCGCTTTTGCAGGGTACGGATGCAGATTCCGCGGCGCGCACGGCTCACCCGGGCTGGCTGGTTGCGGCGCTGGCCGACTCCTGGCCCGAGCATTGCGGCCGGATCCTCGAGGCCAACAACGCGCATCCTCCCATGGTGCTGCGGCTGAATACCCGCCGCCGCGCGGCCGCCGACTACCTGGGCGACCTGGCCGCGGCCGGATTGCACGGGTCACTGGTGGACTGGACCGCCTTCCAAGCCAGCTCGATCGCGGTAGCGCTCGACCGGCCGATCGCCGTCGGGCTGCTGCCAGGTTTCAAAGAGGGATGGGTGTCCGTCCAGGATGCCGGCGCGCAGCTCGCTCCGGCGCTGGTGGCGGCTCAGCCGGGGATGCGGGTGCTGGACGCCTGCGCCGCTCCCGGCACCAAGACGACTCATCTGCTGGAGACCGCTCCCGGCCCGCTCGACCTGACGGCCGTGGACATCGATGCCGGTCGGCTCGGCCGAGTCGAAGAGAACTTACAGCGGCTGAGTCTTACGGCGCGGCTCGTGGCGGCAGACGTACGCGACCGGGCGTCCTTTTGGGATGGCACGCTCTTCGACCGGGTTCTGGTCGATGCCCCATGCTCCGGCACCGGGGTGATTCGTCGCCATCCGGACATCAAGCTCCTGCGCCGCGCCGAGGACGTTACCGCTTTCGCGCGCACCCAGCTCGAGATCCTGCGGGCGGCGTTCGGTCTGCTCACGCCCGGCGGGCGGCTGGTGTACGCGACCTGCTCCGTGCTGCCGGCGGAGAACGAGGCGGTCATCGACCGGTTTCTGGAAGCGGAGCCCCAGGCGGCGCCGGCGCCCATGCCGCGCGGCGAAGATCTGGCCCCCGGAGCGGTCGCGCGACCCGTCGGCAGCCAGCTTCTTTGCGGAGGAGCGGCGGGAAGCGATGGGTTCTATTATGCTTGTCTCGAAAAGACAACGCGTGGAACCTGAGTCCCGCGTTGAGGCCCGAGACACTTAAGCATCAGCCGTTGCATTCATGCCACGACGGTCCTCAGCACCGGAGCGCTCGCTCGCGCAGTCGCGCACCGATGGCTGGTCGCGCCTGGCCATTCTGGCCGGGGCGCTGCTGCTTGCGCTCTCCGGAACGTTGGCTCTGGCCGATGCCCTGGACGGGGCGCTGGAAGTCAGCTCCGCTTACGTCAACTTCGATCAGGGCGTCATCCAGCTCTACGCGCGCGTCCAGTACCCCTTGAATCCGGCCATCAGCGAAGCGCTGCAGGATGGGGTCACGCTGACCTTCGATCTCGAGGCGAAGGTCGATCGCGAGCGGCACCTCTGGTTCAACGCGAACGTCGTCGACCTTACTCTGCGCCGGGAGCTTGCCTATCACGTGATCACGGACCGCTACGTGGTGCGCGACGTGCGCAGCGGCGAGCAGAAGAGCTTCGACACATTGAAGGAGGCGCTGGCCTACCTCGGCAAGGTCGATGGCTGGCCGATCCTCGTGGAGCCGCAGCTGGATGGAGGTCACTATATCATCAGCGTGCGCGCGGGCGTTCGGCGCGGCAAGCTTCCCGCGTCGCTGCGCGCACTGCTCTTCTGGACCGATGACTGGCAACGCGTGAGCAAGTGGTACTCATGGTCCCTGCCGGTATGAGCGACGATCGCGACACGACGCAGCGGCTGCGCGCCCGCCGCCGCGGCGCGTGGTCCCTTGCGGTGTGGGGCGTAGTCGGCCTCGGCGCACTGCTGCTCCTGCTCGCCAAGAGCGTGCAGAACTCCTCCGAGTTCGGCCGGCTGCAGCCCTGGATCCTGCTGCTCAACTTCGCGGGCGTCCTGACGCTCACCGTGCTGCTGGTGCGCAAGCTCTGGCAGCTGGTGCGCGATTATCGCAACCACGTGCCGGGCTCCCGGCTGACGGCACGCACCGTGATCATCTTCGGCGCCCTGGTGGTGGCGCCCCTGCTGATCGTCTACCTGTCATCGCTCGAGTTCCTGAACCGCGGCATCGACAGTTGGTTTCGGGTGGAGGTGCGGCAGGGCCTGAAGGACGCGCTGGTGCTCTCACGCGCCGCACTCGACCTGCGCGTGGAGGAATGCTCGCGGCAAACCGAGCTGCTCGCGCGCTCGTTGGCTTCGCGCTCGCGCGTGGAGATCCAGACGCGCCTCGATGAGGAGCGGCGCGCGACCGCCGCCTCGGAGATGGTCCTCTTCGGCGGCGACGAGCGCATCCTCGCAAGCAGCCTCGACAACCCGCTCGCCAGCGTGCCGCTCGCCCCGCCTGCGGACCTCGTCCGTCGCGTGAGCGGCCATCGGCCCTACGTCAGCCTGGAGCCGCAAGCGGACGGACAGTACCTCATCCGGATCGGTGCCCCGCTGAGCGAGTCGCCGGGAAGCCCTGAAAATCGCTATGTCATGGCGGTTTATCCGGTGCCGACGCAGCTCGCGGGCCTTTCCGACGCCGTGCAGCGCTCCTACTCCCAATACGGCAACCTCGCTGCCTTGCGTGAGCCCCTGAAGTACAGCTTCAGTCTGACGCTGTCACTGGTCGTGTTGCTTGCCATGCTGGCGGCGCTCTATGGCGCCATCTTCTCGGCGCAGCGGCTCGCACGTCCCGTCCAGGACCTCATTGCGGGCACTCGTAAAGTCGGTAAGGGCGACTTCGATACGCGCCTGCCGCTGCCTTCGCGCGATGAGATGGGATTCCTGGTGCATTCCTTCAACGACATGACCAAGCGCCTGCGGCGGGCGCACGAGGAGGCGACCCGCAGCCAGCAGGCGGTCGAGCGCGAGCGCGAGCGCCTGGCCATCATTCTGGCCCGGCTCTCCACCGGCGTGCTCGCGGTGGATCGGATGCTCACCGTGCGCATGGCCAACGAGGCGGCCGGGGCCATTCTCGGCACCGACCTTTCGGTGGCGACGGGCCGCTCCCTGCCGGAGCTGTCGGCGAGCAACGAGCGCCTCGGCCAGTTCGTCGCGGCACTGGCCGTGCGCTTCGCGCGCGGCCGCGACGAGTGGCGGGAACAGCTCGATCTCGAAGGCGGCCCACACGGCTCGCACGGCCGGCGCACTCTCATGTGCGCGTGCACGCCGCTGCCGGGAGAAGGCGGCGACATGGGTTATGTCATAGTGTTCGATGACATCACGACCCTTCTCCAGGCGCAGCGGGATGCCGCCTGGGGCGAGGTCGCCCGCCGCCTGGCCCACGAGATCAAGAATCCTCTCACCCCCATCCAACTCTCCGCCGAGCGGCTGCGGCGGCGGCTGCTGGCCAGCATGGGGCCGCGCGACGCGGAGATCCTCGAGAGGGCGACCCACACCATCGTGCAGCAGGTCGAGACCATGCAGCAGATGGTAAATGCCTTCAGTGAGTACGCGCGCGCGCCGGAGATACGGGTCAGCCGCTTCAGCCTGAATCAGCTCGTCACCGAGGTCGCGGAGCTCTACCGCTCGCAGGACCCGCGCGCAGCCATTCACCTGAGCCTCGACGAGCGGCTCGAAGCCATCGAGGCGGACCGCGGCCGGGTGCGGCAGATCCTCAACAACCTCGTCACCAACGCGCTCGAGGCGCTCGAGGCTGCGCCGCAGCCGCGGCTCGAGATCGCGACCCGGCTCGAGACCGCCGCGGAGGGCCAGCACGAGGACAAGTACGCCGCGGTGGCCGTGTGTGACAATGGGCCCGGCTTCCAGCGCGAGCTCCTGAGCCGCGTCTTCGACCCGTACGTCACGAGCAAGCCGAAGGGCACGGGGCTCGGCCTCGCGATCGTCAAGAAGATCGTGGAGGAGCACGGCGGCCGGATCGATGCCGACAACCGCCCCGAAGGGGGGGCGCGTGTCACGGTGTTGCTGCCCCTGGTCGACAGCACGCGGACGGCGGCCGGCGCGCGCGACCGTAGAGAACAATTGCGGAGAGAGAGGGCATGACCAAATCGTCTGGAACGATTTTACTCGGCGCAGCTCGCTGCGCTGTCCATGCTTCGCGAGCTGACCGGGGCGGACTCCTGTCCGGCGATGGCGGTCCGAAGGGGGTTTCCCGATGAGTAACGACTCGCGAATGCGGGGCTCGGAGGGCGCAGGGACGGGGCCTCGCAATGCTCCACACATTCTGGTGGTCGATGATGAGGCGGACATCCGCGGCCTGCTCAAGGAGATCCTCTCCGAGGAAGGCTACGAAGTCGACGTCGCCGCCAACGCAGCCCAGGCGCGCGCCTCGCGCGCGCGGCAGACGCCCGATCTCGTGCTGCTCGACATCTGGATGCCCGATGTCGACGGCATCACGCTGCTGCGCGAGTGGTCCGCTTCAGTCGCGGATGGCTGCCCCGTCGTCATGATGTCGGGTCATGGAACGGTCGAGACAGCCGTGGAGGCGACGCGCCTCGGCGCCTTCGACTTCGTCGAGAAGCCGCTGTCGCTCGCAAAGCTGCTGCGCACCGTCGAGAGGGCGCTGGATGCCGGCAGGCGCCGCCGACAGTCGGGCAAGGTTCTCGTGCCCGCGCTGATGGTGCCGGCGGGCAAGAGCAAACTGATGCAACAGCTGCGCACCGAGCTGCAGCAGATCGCCAGCCACTCCTCCTCCGTCCTGCTCATCGGCGAGCCGGGCTCCGGCCGCGAGGCTTTCGCCAGATACCTGCACGAGCGGGGGCCGCGCGCAGGCTCGCCCTTCGTCACCCTCGTTGCCAGCAGCCTGCGCGAAGCGGAAGCGGAGAGCCGGCTCTTCGGCCGGGTGGAGGCTGGCAACCGCCATCCCGGGCTCATCGAGCAGGCGTCCGATGGCACGCTTTTCATCCAGGAACTGGAGGATCTGCCCGCGGGAGCACAGCGCCTGCTGGTAGGCGCGCTCGAGTCGGGGCGGTTCGTGCCGATCGGCGGCGGCGAGCCGCTCGAGCTGCGCGCGCGCGTGGTCTCGTCCGCGCAGCCCGGCGTGGAGAGCAGAGCCGGGGCGGAAGGGCTGCGCCGTGACCTCCTCGCGCATCTCAACACGCTCATCGTCCGGGTGCCGCCGCTGCGCGATTACGCCGAAGACGTCCCGGAGCTGCTGCGTCAACAGGTGGATCGCATCGTCGACACCGAGGGGCTGCCGTTCCGCCGTTTCAGCGTCGCGGCGCAGAACCGGCTGCGCAACTACCCCTGGCCCGACAACGTGCGGGAACTGAAGAATCTGGTTCACCGTCTGTTGATTCAGGGCGGCGGCGAGGAGATCGGCCTCGAGGAGATCGAGCGCGAGCTCGCCGTCCAGGCGCCCGCCGGCGAGCCGCTCGTCAAGCAGGATCTGCTTGCGCTGCCGCTGCGCGAAGCCCGCGAGCAGTTCGAGCGCGCCTATCTGCAGCAGCAGCTCCTGCTCTGCAACGGCAAGGTGGGGCAGCTCGCCAAGCGCGTCGGCATGGAGCGTACCCATCTCTACCGTAAGCTCAGGTCCCTCGGGCTCGACTTCCGCTCGATCGGCGAAGAGTAGGCTTCACCACTTGTACTGAGTCTAACCGGCCGGCCGGATTTATGCTCCATGGTAGGAGCAACCCGGGACGGCCCGCTGCCGACAGGCAACCAGGCGAGTGCTCCGGGCTGGCGATTGTTGTATTCTGTCAGAGACAACGTTGTCGGAGAGTGACAACTGACAGCCGCCGGAGAAGGCAAGAGGAACGGGGAACCCGCTCGGGCGCGGAACGGATCCGCGCGAGCGGCCGGGGCGGCCGTTACTTCCCGAAAGGGATTGCGGCTGCTCATCGTCGAGGACGTCGCCGCCGAGGCCGAGCTTGCGGTCCGGCATCTCGCTTCCGGCGGAATCTCCTGTGTTCCGCGCACCGTGGCCGACGAGCGCCAGTTCCGCGCGGCCCTCAAGCTGTTTCGTCCCCATGTCATTCTTTCCGATTTCACGTTGCCTGCATTCGACGGGCTCAGCGCTCTGGACATCGCCCGCCAGGAGGCGCCGGATGTTCCCTTCATTTTTCTCTCCGGCACGATCGGCGAGGAGCGCGCCATCGAAGCGCTGCGGCGCGGGGCGGTGGATTATGTCCTGAAGACCAATCCCGCGCGGCTCGTGCCCGCCGTCCGCCGCGCGCTGCGCGAAGTGGAGGAGCGCGCGCGGCGTCGCGCCGCGGAGCGCGAGATCGCACGCCTGACGCGCCGGCTGAAGATGCAGAGCAGCATCAACAGCGCGGTGATCCGCATCCACGACCGGGACGAGTTGCTGCGCGAAGCCTGCCGGGTAGCCCACGAGGTGGGCGGCTACGACCATGCCGCGATCTTTCTGGTTGCCGCGGACGGGCGTCGCGCCCAGCCGTGGTACGTGCTGGGCATAAGGCCGCCGCAGGGGCATACGATTCCCGAGATCGCCATCGGCGATGGCACGGAGCCCGACGCCAGCCTCACGGGGCGCGCGCTGCGCACCGGTGAGATCACGCTCTGCGCGGATCTCACCCGGTCGGAGCCGCCCGTGTTGAACCGGGCGGAGATGTTGCAGGTGGGATTGCGGTCGATGGTGGTACTCCCGCTGATCGCAGGCGGCGTGCGCGTGGGAGCGCTCGCGCTCGGCTCCCGGGAGACGCACATCGTCGGCGATGAGGAGCTTCGCCTCCTGCAGGATATCGCGGCCAACATGGCGTTCGCGTTCCGTTATCTGCAGCAGGAGGATGCGGCCCAGTACCTGACCTCATTCGACCCGCTGACGGGGCTCGCCAAGCGGGCTCTCTTCTGCCAGCGGCTCGATCAGCGCCTCCGCAACAAGGCCGCGCTGGAGAGTCCTCCGACCGTCGTGGCCTTCGACGTCATGCATCTCAGCAAGGTCAACGACAGCTTCGGACGCCATGCCGGCGACCTGCTGCTGCAGTCGGTCGCGAAGCGCCTCAAGTATCACATGGCGGACGACGAGCGCGTCGGCTACCTGGGCGGCGGGACCTTCGTGTTGGTATTACCCGAGCAGGAGACTTCCGCAGAGAGCGTGACCACGCTGCTCGAGAACACAGTATTCCGCGAGCCGTTCCGCATCGAGGGACGGGTGCTCCGTACCTCGTTCCGCTCCGGCATTGCGCGCTCGCCGGCCGACGGCAAGGACGGCAACACGCTGGCGCAGCGGGCGGACGCGGCGCTCAAGCGGGCCAAGGAGGCGGGCGAGCAATACCTGCATTACCAGATCGAGATGCACAGCGACATCGCCGAACGGCTGGCGCTGGAGCATCGCCTGCGCGCCGCCCTCGATGAGCGGCAGTTCGTGCTGCATTACCAGCCGCAGGTGAGTCTCGCCACGGGGCGGATCGACGGCGTGGAGGCGCTGCTGCGCTGGCAGGATCCGGAGCGCGGGCTGGTCTTTCCCGGTCAGTTCCTGTCCATCCTGGAGTCATCCGGCATGATCGTCGCGGTGGGAGAGTGGGTGCTGCGTCAGGCGGCGGAGGATTGCCAGCGCTGGCGCCGGGAAGGGCTGGCACAGCTGCGGGTCGCGGTGAACGTGTCGGCGCAGCAGATACGGCGCCGCACATTCGCGGAGCAGGTGCTCGCGGCGGCGCATTCGTGCCTCGGTGATGGCGGCGGCATCGATCTAGAGATCACGGAGACCGGGCTGCTGCACGACGTCGAAGGGGCGAGCCGCAAGCTGCGTGAGCTGCGGGCGGCGGGATTGCGCGTTGCGCTCGATGACTTCGGCACGGGTTATTCGTCGCTCGGGCTGCTCTCGAAGCTGCCGGTGGACCTGGTGAAGATCGACCGCTCGTTCATCACGGGCTTGCCGGAAGACAAGGCGAGTGTCACGTTGGTGTCGAGCGTGATCGGACTGGCATCGGCGTTCGGGCTCAAGGTCGTCGCCGAGGGGGTGGAGACGCAGGGTCAGCTCGACGCGCTGCGGGAAATGGGTTGCGATCAGTCGCAGGGATACCTGCACTCCCGGCCGGTTCCTGCCGACCAGTTCGAGCAGCTGCTGCGCGAGCGGAAGGACAGCGGCTCCGGCGGTTGACCGCCTCCTGCCGTCAGCGATCCGCTCGAATCACCAAAGCGTGGATGTTGGCCGTCTGCAGTTGCTCGCGGACCTTGGCCAGCTCCGCATCGCCGAGTGGTCCTATCCGCACCCTGTTCAAGGCTCTCGAGCCGTCCACGATCCGCTGCACCCGCGCGGAGATGCCGGCGCGGGCCAGGCGGGCGCGGACCTGGTCGGCTTCGGCAGTGCTGCGGTAAGAGCCCACCTGCAGGAAGTATGAGGCGCCGGAGGCGGGCGCGGCCGCCGGCTGACTCGCTGCCGGCGGCGGGCGGCTCGTACGCTCGTCGTCATGGGGCACGGGGACCTTGAAGCGCGGCAGCATGCGGTAGAAGTCATACTGCTGGGCCTGCCCCTTGGCGGCCGATGGGGTCGATTGTGACGATGCGGCGGGGCTGGGGGCACCGCCGGATGCGTCTGACGACGGGTCGTCGTCGGGCGATGGCGCGTGCGGCTCTCTGCCCTGCGAATCGCCTGCGTGAGCATGCGGCGATGCGGCGGCGTGATGACGCGCGTGAGCGCCCACGATCAGAAATGCTGCGCTGGCGAGCACCGCTCCGACGAGGACGCCGAGGCCGAATTCCCTCAGTTTTGCGGCGCCCGGGCTGCGGGACGACCGCTTGTAATCGCGCGTGGTCAGGCGGGGCATGCTCGGGACTTACATGCTTTCCGGCGCGGAGACGCCGAGCACCGCGAGGCCGTTGCGGATGACCTGCTGGACACCCAGCACCAGTGCAAGGCGCGCATTGCGGGTCCTGGAGTCCGCGACGATGAAATGCTCGGCGTTGTAATAGGTGTGCAAGGTGTTGGCAAGATCGCGCAGGTAATGGACGATGGCGTGCGGCGCGCGGTTCAGCGCCGCCTGCTCCAGCACTTCCGGGTAACGCACGAGAGAGCCCAGGACCGCCAGCTCGTGCGGGCCGGTCAGGAGCGGCACGCCGGCGAGCCCTTCGCTGCGATCGAAAGTCAGGCCGCGGGCAGCGAGCTGTTTCATGACGCTCGCGACGCGGGCGTGCGCGTACTGGATGTAGTACACGGGATTTTCGTTGGTGCGCGACTTGGCGAGCTCGAGGTCGAAATCGAGCGGCTGATCGTGGCTGCGCATCAGGTAGAAGAGCCGGCAGGCGTCGTTGCCGACCTCCTCCCGCAGCTGCCGCAGGGTCACGAACTGCGCCTCGCGCTTGCCCATCGGCACCTTCTCGCCGCCGCGGAAGAGGCTGACGAACTGGATCAGGTTGACCTCGAGGCAGTCGCCCGGCTCCCCCATCGCCGTCAACCCGGCCCGCACGCGCGCGACGTAGCCGTGGTGATCGGCTCCGAGGACGTCGATCAGGCGCTGGAACCCGCGCTCGCGCTTTTCCAGGTGGTACGCGATGTCGGAGGCGAAGTAGGTCTTCTGTCCGTTCTCGCGCACTACCACGCGGTCCTTCTCGTCGCCGAACTCCGTGGCGCGAAACCAGGTCGCTCCCTCCTTGGAGTAGAGCCGCGACTCGCGCTCGAGCCGAGCGAGCGCGCGGTCGATCGCGCCGCTCTGCTCCAGCGTGCGCTCGGAATACCAGCGGTCGAAGTTGACCCCGAATTCACCGAGATCGTCACGGATGTCGGCGAGCATCTCCGCAAGCGAGTGCGCGAGCACGCGGCCGAACGCCTCCGCTCCAATGAGATCACGCGCCCGTTCCATCAACGCGTCGATGTAGACCTCCTTGTCTCCCGCCGGTGCATCCGGCGGCAGCCCGGCGAGGACAGTTGCGGCGGGATGCCGCAGCCCGCTACCCTCGGCCGCAAGAATTTTCTGCGCCAGCACGCGCACGTAGTCGCCACGATACCCGTTCTCCGGGAAGGGCAGCGTCTCGCCACAGGCTTCCAGGTACCGTACCCACGCGCTAACCGCGAGGATGTTGACCTGCCGCCCTGCGTCGTTGATGTAGTACTCGCGCGAGACCTCGAATCCGACAGCGGCGAGGATATTGGCCAGCGTGGCTCCGTACGCGGCCTGACGTCCATGCCCCACGTGCAGTGGACCCGTCGGATTGGCAGACACGAATTCGAGCAGTACGCGCTCTCCACGGCCGAGGCTGCCGTCCCCCTCCGTGCTGCCGTAGCGGTCGCGACGTTCATGGACAGCGGCCAGCTCGCGGCCATAGGCCTCGGGCGTCAGGAAGATATTGATGAAGCCGGCGCCGGCGATCTCCGTGCGGGCTACGAGCGGACTGGGTGGCAGAGCGGCGACGATCTTCTGCGCCAGCTCCCGCGGCTTGCAGCCGGCCTGCTTGGCGAGACGCAAGGCCGCGTTCGTCGCGAAATCGCCGTGCTGCGGGTCGCGGGTCCGCTCGATCGTCAGCGCACCGGCAGGCGGCGGCTCGGGTAGCGCGCTGCCGACGAGCGAAGTGACTGCGCTCGCGAGGAGCTGCTCGATTTCCTGCTTCATTGAACGCGAAATTTTAACCGAAATGGCTCAAAACAATTCTATGGGATCGACGTCCAGGGCCCAGCGCACGCGGCGCGCGCTCGGCAGGGACTCGATCACCGGCAGCCATGCCTCGAGAAAGCGATGCAGCGCGGTACGATCCGTGCTTTCGAGCAGCAATTGAGCGTGGTGCCGCCCTGCGCGCTTCGCCATTGCGGCGGGAGCGGGGCCGAGAAGTCGAATTGCGCGCCCCGTGGCGCGGCTGCCGGAACCGCTGCCGCCGCGGTCGGAGCGCAGATCCTCGGCTGTCCGGCGCGCTTCCGTCAGGAAGGCCAGCGCGGCCTCTGGGGTCGTCGCCGAATCACGCACCGCTGCGAGCCTGCTGAAGGGCGGCCACGAAGCCTGGCTGCGCTCCGCGAGCGCCGCGCGGGCAAAACCCTCATAACCGTCTGCCAGCAGGCTGAGCAGCAAAGGATGGTCCGGGAACTCCGTCTGTATGAGCACCTCGCCGGCTTTCTCGCCGCGGCCCGCGCGGCCGGCGACCTGCACGATGGTCTGGGCGAGGCGCTCGGGTGCGCGGAAGTCGGTGCTGAAGAAGCCCTGGTCCGCATTCAGCACGACGACCAGTGTTACGTTGGGAAAGTCATGTCCTTTGGTAACCATTTGCGTGCCGATGAGGATGCGCGCTTCGCCCGACGCCATGCGGCGCATCGCCTCCTCCATATCACCGCGACGTCTCACCACATCGCGATCCAGACGGATGCAGGTGATGCCCGGGAAAAGCGCGGCGAGCGTCTCTTCGATCCTCTCCGTCCCCTGGCCGACGGTCTTGACCGCAAAGCCGCACTGCGGGCAGCGCTCCGGCAGCGCGGTGTCGGCCCCGCAGTGATGACAGCGCAGACGGCCGGCGCCGAGATGCACGGTGAGCCGCGCGTCGCAGTCGCGGCAGGGTGCGATCCAGCCGCAGGCCGTGCAGAGCAGTGTCGGCGCGTAGCCCCGCCGGTTGAGGAAGACGAGCACCTGACCGCCGGCCTCGAGATGACGCTCGATCGCCTGTACCGCGGGCGTGGAGATGCCGGCGCGCACGGCGCTCGTGCGCAGGTCGATGAGCGAGAGCCGCGGCGGCACCGCCTCCGCGGCCCTACGGGTCAATGGCAGGCGTGTATACCGGCCGGTCGTGACGTTCTGCAGTGTCTCGAGCGCAGGGGTTGCGGATCCCAACACCACGGGTACGCCTGCTCGCTGAGCACGCACGACCGCCAGGTCGCGCGCGGAGTAGCGGAAGCCTCCCTCGTGCTGTTTGAAGGACGTGTCGTGCTCTTCATCGACGATGATGACGCCCAGGTCCTGCGCGGGAGCGAACACCGCGGACCGGGTGCCGAGAACGATGCGCGCGCGCCCGCTGAACGCCTCCCGCCAGGCGAGCAGCCGCTCGTGATCCGTGAGAGCCGAGTGCAATACGGCCATCGGCACCGCGAATCGCTGGCGAAACCGGCCGACAAGCTGCGGTGTGAGTCCGATCTCCGGCACCAGCACGAGTGCGCTGCGGCCGAGCCCCAGGGCGCGCTCCACCACCCGCAGATAGACCTCCGTCTTGCCGCTGCCCGTCACGCCGTGCAGCACGAAGCCGCCGAAAGTCCCGAGTGAATCACAGACTGTCGCGATCGCGGCACGCTGCTCCTCGTTCGGCTCGGGGCCGGGGCTCATGGCTATCGGAGCGGAAGACGGCATCGCAGCGCCCGCCGGAGCCGTCTCGACCCTGACCAGCCACCCGCGAGCGAAAAGCGCGCGAGCGGCTTCGCGCCACGATTCCAGCTTCTCATCGAGCTCGGCGGCCGTCAGTCCCGGCGCCGGTGCACGCGGGCGCTCTCCGCTGCCGCAATCCGGAGCGCCCCGCTCCGTCAGCGCAGCCAGCAGCTGCCGCTGGCGGGGCGCGCGGCGCGGCTCACCCCTTGCCGCAGCCTCCCCGCCTTCAGGCGTGAGAAGCCAGCGCTCTTCGGCGCACTCGAGTGCTGCACCCAGCCGCAGGGCCTTGGGCAGTGCGGTCGCCAGGACCTCGCCGATGGGATGGTGGTAGTACTCCGCTGCCCAGCCGAGCAGGGAGAGGGTGGCCGGGTGGAAGATCGGCTGTGGGTCGAGGACCTCGAACACTGGTTTCAGGCGCTCGTCGGGAAGCTCGGAGCCGGCAGCCACCTCCATGGCTATGCCGATCAGCTGCTGCCGCCCGAAAGGCACGCGGACGCGCCTGCCGGGCTCCATCGCAGCGGCAATGCCGCCCGGCCGCTCGGCGCGATAGTCGAACAGGCGCCTCAGCGGCGTGGGCAGCGCCACGCGGACGACGGGGACGGAGCTCATCAGTTAAGGAAAATCAGATACTTACGCGTGCAGTGGCCTCCGTCAACCGTACCCGTCGCAGCCGCGTTGTACCTGTTATGCCAGAGTTTGCTACGCTCGCGCCGCCTTATAGCATGCCGGCTGCCTCTCACGGCGACGTGGATCTGTCGGACTCTTCCAGCAATGCCCGCAACAGAGCGCTCAGCCAGTTCCTGGCAGGCGTGGAGGTGCGTGCATTCAAGATCGCGCAGACGGCGCTGCGGCACGAGGACGACGCACTCGATGCGGTCCAGGATGCCATGCTGCAACTGGCGCGTGCATACTCGGACCGCCCAGAGGGGGAATGGAAACCGCTCTTCTACCGTATCCTGGAGAACCGTATCCGGGATATGCAGCGCCGGCGTACGGTGCGCAACCGGGTGATGTCCTGGTTGCCCTTTCGATCGGACCCCGACGAGGAAGAGCCGGATCCCATCGCGGAGGCGGCCAGCGACGAGCCGCTGCCGATGCGCCGGCTGGAAATCGCGGAGGCGATGTCGGCGCTGGAGAAGGCGCTCGGGGACCTGCCCAGGCGACAGCAGCAGGCATTTCTGCTGCGCACCCTGGAAGGACTCGACGTGGCGCAGACCGCGCGGGCCATGGGCTGCTCGGAGGGCAGCGTCAAGACACATTATTTTCGTGCGCTGCAGACGCTGCGCGCACAGCTCGGGGAGCTTTACCTATGAGCCGGGACCTGAACGGCACCGCCGATTTCGAGCGCCGGCTGCACGATCTTCTGGAGGAGGGCGTGCAGCGGGTCGGCGGCCGCGCGCGCTCGCGATTGAATCAGGCGCGGCACGCGGCACTTGCCGATGCGGCGCGGCGCCGCGGCTGGCTGCTGCCGATGCGGGCGGCGGCGTGGCTTCGGCTGCACCTGCTTTGGATGCCGGCCGGCGGCGCGGTGGCCGCCGCGGTGTTGGTTGCATTCGTGCTCTGGCCACATGCTGCGCCGCAGGGCTATCCTGCGGCCGATACGAACCAGACCACCGTGGAGGATCTGGATCTCATCGCCGATCGCGACGGGATGGACATCATGGAAAGCGGCGATGGGCAGTTCTACGCATGGGCGATGGCGCAGACCGATCAGGGCGAGCGGCCCGCCGGCGCGCCGGCAGGCCGGGGCAAGGGTCATGGAGGGCAGAACGCCGGGTCGGATATGGACCGGAACCCTGGTTGAACGTGCGCATCACGTACCGCATGGGGATAGCGGTCGTGACGGCGGCGCTCGCGGCCGGATCGGTTGTCGGGCATGCCGGCGACCCGCCGCAGCAGAAGGCGCAGCCGCCGGTGGATCTCGGGCTGTTGGAATTCCTGGGCAGCGGCGATCCGTCGAGCGATTCCACGCAGCCTGATGACGGCAGCTGGCTGGCATATCTGTCACAGGTCAACATCGGCAAGGTTGCCAAGGCATCACAGGCGCCGCAGGCGCCGTCGCAGCCGAAACCGGCGAATCCGCCGGCCGGCGGCGACAAGCCGAATGGGTGAGGGGTTCGAGACGGTGAGCAACGGGCGCAAGGCGCTGATGTTCGCGCTGCTGCTGGCGGCGGCGACGGCGTGCGCGCTCGCGCAGCAGCCACCTGTTGCACGCGCGCAGCCACAGGCTCCGGCCGCTGCTGCCGCCCCCGCGCCCGTGCCTTGGTCGAGCCTGTCACCAGAGCAGCAGCGGCTGCTCGGGCCGGTGGCGGACCGCTGGGCATCGCTCCCGCCCTCGCGCCAGGCAGCGCTTGCGCGCGGCAGCCAGCGGTGGCTCAACATGAACCCGCAGCAGCGTTCGATGGCGCGTCAGCGGTTCCAGCAGTGGCACCAGCTCACTCCGCAGCAGCGCCAGACATTGCGCCAGCGGTGGCAGAAGTTCAGATCTCTGCCGCCGCAACAGCAGCAGGCGATTCGCCAGAGCTACCGCCAGTTCCAGCGGCTGCCGCCCCAGCGGCGCCAGATGCTGCGCCAGGAATGGCAGCATGCGACACCGGCGCAGCGGCGGCAGATGATCCAGCGCGCCTGGCAGATGAGGGGCCAGCGTCAGATGATGCGTCAGCGACAGATGATGCCGATGCGGCGGTTCCCGATGATGCGCGGGCCGGGCCCGCGGGGTCCGCGCGGGCACCGTTGATTGGCGGAGCGGTTCTGGGCCGCTTACTGATTTGCTTTTTGTCGGACAGGGATCGGGATGCTGCAGACACTGATACGGCCGGCGGGCACTTTGAACCATGGCCCCCTGCGGTTCCGCAGGGATTCAACGTACTGTGTGAAAGTTGGTGAGTCGGTGCGCAGCTCTTCGAGCACCACCCGCTGCGCCGGGGGCAGATCCGCGGCCACGTGCACCGACTCGATGCGGATCCAGCGGTGCCGATCCATGTACACGCCCAGCGGCCCGGTGCCTCGCGGCAGGGTCGAGAGAAGCGGCATACCTTCCACCACCCGTCCGACCATCGTCGTGTTGCGGTCCCACTGCCTCTGCGGCCCACCAATGATTGCGTAGAGGGCCGTTCCGCCGCCACTGTCGACGTTGTTGCCGCGTGCAGCGCCCACCATGCCATAGCAATTGGCCAGCCATGCCCTGCCGAACACGGGGTCGCGGGCCGCCGGAAAGCCGTCCGAAAATCCAACCTGCGGCGCGTAAGTGTCAGGGTCGGGCAGCGCCGTGAACGGCAGGTCCCGTAACGGCCGCTCGAACTCGGCAGGAACCCTGCGCCGGGCCATTCCCACCGACTTGCGGCCGGTGGGGTCGCCCCATTCTGCGACCGCGTCATCCTGCACACGGAAGATGGGCAGGCCGTTGAAGAAGCCCTGCCGCACGAGTTTCTTGATGTTGGCGACGTAGCGCGGCGCAAACTGCGGCGCCAGCTCGATCAGCACCCGGCCCTGCGGCAAAGTCACGTACAGGGTGTTGTCGGGGTCCAGCGTGCGCCAGGCGGAAGCAGGTGCGCTCGCAAGCATCGAGTTGGGCGTCAAGGCGGGATGGGCCCGCAGCGCCTGCACGGAAGGCGGCGTGTTGTTGTCGGCTGCGTCCTGACCGTGGCAGGGCAGGGCAGCGAGAGCCGCCAGGACCAAGCCGATTCCAAGCACATTCCGCACCACGTACCTCCGTCTCAGCCGACTGCCTTGATCGCCTGGATCAGCTCCGCGCCGGCCTTCTGCGCATCACCGTAGAGCATCCGCGTATTGTCGAGATAGAAAAGCGCATTCTCGATGCCCGAGAAGCCGGCGCCCGTACCCCGCTTGATGACTATGACGTTCTTCGCGCGGTCCGCGTTCAGGATCGGCATGCCGTAGATCGGGCTCGATTTATCCGTGCGCGCCACGGGATTGACCACATCGTTGGCGCCGATGATGAGAGCCGCGTCCGCGGTCTCGAACTCCGCATTGATCTCATCGAGATCGGAGATCAGGTCGTACGGTACGCCGGCTTCCGCGAGCAGCACGTTCATATGCCCAGGCATGCGGCCGGCGACCGGATGGATCGCGAATCTCACGGTCACGCTGCGGTCGAGAAGGAGCTGGCAGAGCTCCCAGATCTTGTGCTGCGCCTGCGCCACCGCCATGCCGTAGCCCGGCACTACGATCACCTTCTGCGCGAAGGCGAGCATGACCCCGACGTCGGAAGCCTCGATGGGCTTGAGGCTGCCCGTCACGGTACCCGCGGGCCCGGCGGCCGTATCTCCGAACCCGGAGAAAAGCACGTTGCCGAGCGACCGGTTCATCGCCTTCGCCATCAGCTGAGTGAGGAGCGTGCCGGCCGCACCCACGACCGTGCCGGCGACGATCATCGCGGCGTTGTGCAGCACGAAGCCGTCGAGGCCCACCGCGAGGCCGGTGAGGGCGTTGTACAGCGAGATCACCACGGGCATGTCCGCTCCGCCGATCGGCAGCGTCATGCTGATGCCGAGGATCAGCGCGAGGATGAAAAGACCGGTGACGACGCGGGGCGAGTCGTTGAAATGACCGGCGAGCAGCGCCGCGCATCCGAGGGCGGCAGCCATGATCAGGACGTTCAGGGCCTGCTGGCCGCGGAAACGGAAGCTGCGCTTGATGAGTCCCTGCAGCTTGCCGAAGGCGATCGCGCTGCCGCTGAAGGACACCGCGCCGATGAGGCCGCCGATGACGGCCAGGGTCGCCGCCCCGTAGCCCTCGGCGCCGCCGCTGTAGAGCTCCACCGCGGCGATGGCCGCGGCGGCACCGCCGCCCATGCCGTTGTAGAGGGCGATCATCTGCGGCATGTTGGTCATCGCGACGCGCTTGCCGCTCCACCAGGCGAGCACCGCGCCGAGGACTATGGCGGCGCCGATGAGCGGGAAGTTGCTCATCCCCGGGTACGCGAAGGTGACGAGCGTCGCGACCAGCATGCCGGCGCCGGCCCAGAGGATGCCGCTGCGCGCCGTCACTGGCGAGCTCATGCGTTTCAGCCCGACGATGAAGAGCACGGCGGTGATGAAGTAGCTCGCCTGGATGAGGGTGTCCGTTCCCCCGAGGAACGCCGCCACCGGTGCGCCTTGCATCTAGTGCGCCCCCGGGCGTGCGCCGCGCGCCCTGCTCGATTTGAACATCTCCAGCATCCGCTCCGTGACCACATAGCCGCCCATGGCGTTGCCGGCCGCGAGGAGAACGCCAATGAAGCCGATCGTCTTCTCCAGGGGCGTGTGCGCGTTGCCGAGCGCCACCATGGCTCCGACCAGCACGATCCCGTGCACGAAGTTGGAGCCCGACATGAGCGGGGTGTGCAGGATCACCGGTACGCGGGAGATGACCTCGTAGCCGGTGAAGGCTGCGAGCATGAAGATGTAGAGCGCTACGATTCCGGTCATCGGGTCAACCCTCGATTGCCTTGCGGGTGGGCTCGTGTTTGATTTCGCCGGCGTGGGTGAGGCAGGCCTGGGCGAAGACCTCGTCGTTCCAGTCGATGGCGAGCTCGCCTTTCTGGATGGCGGGCTTGAGGAAGTTGAGCAGGTTGCGGGCGTACATCTCGCTCGCGTTGTAGGCCAGCTCGCCGGCGAGGCCCACCGCGCCGATCACCTTGACGCCCTGGTGCGTCATCACCTCGCCCGCGCGGGTGAGCTCGCAGTTGCCGCCCTGCTCGGCGGCAATGTCGACGATCACCGATCCCGGCCGCATGCGCTCCACGGCGCCGCGCTGGATGATCCTCGGTGCCGGACGGCCGGGAACTGCCGCCGTCGCCACTACCGCATCGGCGGCGGCGATGCGAGAGTCGAGGACTTCCTGCTGCTTGCGCTTCTCTTCGTCGCTGAGCTCGCGCGCGTAGCCGCCTGCGCCTTCCGCGCTGACGCCCGTCTCGACGAACTTCGCGCCCAGCGATTTCACCTGTTCGCGCGTCGCACTACGGACGTCGTACGCTTCCACGACCGCGCCGAGCCGTTTAGCCGTCGCGATTGCCTGTAATCCTGCGACGCCTGCACCGATGACGAGCACCTGCGAGGGACGGATCGTCCCAGCTGCTGTGGTGAGCATCGGAAGGAACTTCTGCAGGTGATTGGCGGCGATCAGCACGGCCTTGTAGCCCGCGATCGCAGCCTGCGACGACAGAGCGTCCATCGATTGCGCGCGCGAGATGCGCGGCACCAGTTCCATCGCAAAGCTCGTGATCCGCCGCTGCTGCAATTCCCTGACCTCCTCGCGGCGCGCGTAGGGCTGCAGGAAGCCTATGAGGACGGAACCCGCCTTCAGCGCCCGGATCTGCTCCAGCGAGAGCGGCTGGACCGTCAGCAGGACCTGCGACTGCTCGAGTACCGCAGCGGCTGAATCGGCCCACTCCACCCCGCGGTAGGCTGAATCGGGGAACTGGGCGCTGACGCCGGCCCCACGCTCGAGCAGCACGCGCGCGCCGCTCTGGGCCAGCTTCTCGGCCACCTCGGGAACCAAACTGACACGGGTCTCGCGGGACGCGCTCTCGCGGAGCGCGCCTATGGTTGCTGGCATCTACGGCCCTCTTTGGGGGGTCCTGGGCGTGGGATGTTGAATATTCGCATAATATTGCCGTATCTTACACCCGTCATGATGGGCATAGACCTCGAACGTGCCGACCGCGGGTTCGCGGACGACCTGCGGATCGTCCCAGCAGGGGGGGTGCGCGGGCTCTCCCAACTCGTCCTGCGGACCGACATCGCCGGCATGCCGCTCGAGTGGATCGACTACAAGGAGGCGGCCCGGCTCTACCATCAGGAGCAGGTGGCTTATACCTGCGGCTCGCCGCTCTTCGAGCTCTACGGCGGCGTGAACGCGCGCACCGGCCGGCGCACGGTGCTGGAGATCAACTCCATCGTGGCCACGGTCGGGCACACCGGCAATCCGGGTAATACGCGCCACGACTATGTGCCGCCGCTCAACAACCAGACCCTGTTTCGCAGGGACGCCTACCTCTGCATGTACTGCAGCCTGCGCTTTCCGTCGCGGGAGCTCTCGCGCGACCACATCAGGCCCTTCAGTCAGGGCGGCCTCGACGTCTGGACCAACGTCGTGACTGCCTGCCGGCGCTGCAACAATCAGAAGGCTTCGCGTACGCCGGAGCAGGCGAAGATGCAGTTGATCGCGGTGCCGTTCACGCCGACCTACGCGGAATACATCTTCCTCAAGGGCCGGCGCGTGCTCGCGGATCAGATGCAGTACCTGCTGGCGCACTTCCCACGCACCAGCCCCTTGCACGACCGCATCCAGCGCTGGCTCTCGTGATGCACGCGCCTTGATTTTCCTCGTCGACGCGTCGGTCTACGTTTTCCGCGCGTATCACTCGCAGCTGCCGGACATGGTGGACGGCGACGGCAATCCCGTGCACGCGGTCTTCGGCTTCGCACGCTTTCTCGGCGACCTCATGGAGCGCATTTGCCCGCGTTACGTCGGCGTCGCCTTCGATCGGCGGCTGGCGACCTCCTACCGCAACAGGATCTACCCCGCTTACAAGGCCAACCGGCAGCCGACGCCGGCCGGCCTGCCCCGGCAGTTCGAATATTGCCGCGAGCTCTGCCGTCATCTCGGTGTGCGGGCGTTCGTCGATCCGGAGTTCGAGGCCGACGATATCATCGGCACTCTCTCCTGCGTGATGCGCGCCGAAGGTGTCCGGTCGGCCTTCATCACGCGTGACAAGGATCTCGCACAGCTCGTGCGCGACGGCGACCTGCTGTGGGATTTCGGCGCCCGCACGCAGCTTGGCTACCGGGACGTCGAGCGCTGCTTCGGCGTGCGGCCTGAGGGCTTCGCCGATTGGCTCGCCCTCGTCGGCGACACTTCCGACAACATTCCCGGCGTGCCGGGCATCGGGCCGAAGATCGCGGCCACACTGATGCGGAAATTCGGCTCGCTCGACGACCTCTATGCCAACATCGGCCGGGTCGCCGCCCTGGGGCTGCGCGGCGGCAGCGCTCTCGGCGAGCGCCTCGCCGCGCATCGCGAATCGGTCTTTCTGGCGCGGCAGCTCACGCGGATCGTTTGCGACATGCCGCTGGGGGTGTGCGCAGCCGACTTGCGGCCGAGGACTCCGGATCTTGCAGCTCTGGGCGCTTTCTACGATAGGCTGGGCTTCGGTCCGCTGCTCCGCCGCCAGGGCGAGCGCCTTGCCGAGCAGCAGAGCGTCGGCGCTACAGCCATCGCAGGCTGAGCATTCACCCGGAGAGGCCGCGGTTGAGCGAGCATTCCAGCGAGCATTCGAGCCGGGGTTCCGGCGAGGAATCGGACGAGGCGGGCGCGACCGAGGCCGGCGGATTCGAAGTCATCGCGCGTGAAATCGCCGCGCAATTGGGCGGCGACTGCGCACTCGAGCCCGAGAGCGGCGTCTCGGGCGGCAGCATTCATCGCAGCTATCGCTGGCGCTGCGGAGACGTCGCGCTTTTCGTGAAGGTGGCCGACCACAGCGATGCCGCCGGACTGGAAGCCGAAGCAGCAGGCCTCCTTGCGCTCGCGGACGCGCATGCGGTACGCGTCCCCCGCGTGCTGGCGCGCGGCACCGCCGGACGCAACTCTTTCCTTGCCCTCGAATGGATCGACTCCCGGCCGTCGGGCCGCGTGGCGGAGCACAGGCTCGGCGAGCTGCTTGCCGCGCAGCACCGGGTGACCGCGGCGCAGTTCGGGTTTGCGGGCGACAATTTCATCGGCAGCACACCGCAGCCGAACGGCTGCCTGCCTGACTGGGCGGAATTCTTCCGCGAGCGGCGCCTGCGCCACCAGCTCGTGCTCGCGGTGCAGAACGGGTTCGCGGCTCTCGAGCAGCCTGGCGCGCGCCTGCTCGAGGCAGTCGATGCTCTGCTCGCGGGTCACCGGCCGGAACCGTCCCTCCTGCACGGCGATCTCTGGGCCGGGAACTGGCTCGCAGACGTGCATGAAGACCCCGTGATCTTCGATCCCGCGGTCTACTACGGCGATCGCGAGGCGGACCTCGCCATGACGCGGCTCTTCGGCGGCTTCGGCCGCGCCTTCTACGACGCCTACCAGCGCGCGTCGCCGCTGCCCGAGGGGCACGCCGTACGCGCGCAGCTCTACAACCTCTATCATGTGTTGAATCACGCCAACCTGTTTGGCGGCGGCTATGCGCACCAGGCGCGCACGACCATCGACCGCCTGCTGGCCGAGGTCAGAGGGTAGTCTCCCAGGACGGCGTGCAATTCGGCTATGCTCGCGCACCTACCGCTGGTGCGTTCTGCGAGGGAATCACTCATGGCGAGCAAGAACATCGTGTCCGTCCTTCAGGAGGAGCGCACGTTCGCCCCTGCCGCCGGATTCACCGCACGGGCGCGCCTCAAGCCCGCGGACCTCGAGCGCATGCGCCGGGAGGCGGCCGAAGATCCCAGCGGGTTCTGGGCGCGGCTCGCCCGTCAGGAGATCACCTGGCAGACGCCTTTCACTGTGACTCTCGATGATTCCGCCGCACCGAACTATCGCTGGTTCACGGACGGGCGCCTCAACGTATCGTTCAACTGTCTGGATGTGCACCTTGCGGAGCGTGGCGACAAGACCGCGATCATCTTCGAAGGGGAGCCGGGCGACTCCCGCAGGATCTCGTATCGCGAGCTGCACACCGAGGTATGCCGCTTCGCGAATGCCCTGAAGGCGCAGGGCATCCGCAAGGGCGATCGGGTGGCGATCTACATGCCGCTCGTGCCGGAGAGCATCGTCGCAATGCATGCCTGCAACCGGATCGGCGCCATTCACTCGGTCGTGTTCGGCGGTTTCTCCGCGCCCGCGCTCAAGGACCGCATCGAGGACACCGGCGCCAAGCTGCTCATCACCGCCGATGGCGGCTGGCGCGGCGGCAACGCGATAGAGCTCAAGGCAGCGGCGGACAAGGCGCTGGCCGAGGGCTGCAAGACCATCGAGCACGTCATTGTGCTGAAGCGCACCGGGCGGCCGGTGGCGATGCAGCGCGGACGGGACCTCTGGTGGCACGAGGTTCTCGCCACCCAGTTCCTGACCTGCGAGCCGGAATGGGTCGAGGCGGAGCACCCGCTCTATCTGCTCTATACCTCGGGCTCGACCGGCAAGCCCAAGGGCATCCAACACTCGAGCGGCGGCTATCTGCTCGGCGCGAAGCTGACCACCCAATGGGTGTTCGATCTGCGCGATGACGACGTCTTCTGGTGCACTGCGGATGTAGGCTGGGTGACCGGCCACAGCTATGTCGCTTACGGCCCGCTCGCCGCGGGCGCGACCGTGATGTTGTATGAGGGGTCACCGACGACCCCGGATGCCGGACGCTTCTGGAAGATCTGTCAGGATCATGGCGTCACCGTCTTCTACACCGCACCCACTGCGATCCGCGCATTGATGAAGCTCGGCGACGAGATACCCGGCCGCTATGACCTTTCGCGCCTGCGCCTGCTCGGCAGCGTCGGCGAGCCGATCAATCCCGAGGCCTGGATGTGGTATCACCGGGTCATCGGCCGCGGTCGCTGCCCGATCGTCGATACCTGGTGGCAGACGGAGACCGGTGTGATCCTCATCTCGCCGCTGCCCGGAGTGACGCCCGCCAAGCCGGGCTCGTGCACGCTGCCGCTGCCCGGTGTAGAGGCTGATATCGTCGATGAGCGCGGCGAGTCCGTCACGCGGCCCGATGCCGGCGGTTATCTCGTCATCAAGAGGCCCTGGCCGGCCATGCTGCGCACCATCTGGGGCAACAATGCGCGCTACCTCGCCGCCTACTGGGAGAAATTCGACAAGCGGTTCTACGTGGCGGGCGACAGCGCCCATCGCGACAAGGACGGTTATTTCTGGATCATGGGCCGCATCGACGATGTGCTGAACGTCGCTGGCCACAGGCTCGGCACCATGGAGATCGAATCCGCGCTGGTCTCTCACGCGCGGGTCGCGGAGGCCGCTGTCGTCGGCAAGCCGCACGAGATCAAAGGCGAGTCGGTATTCGCCTACGTCGTCTGCCGCGGCCAGCGTCCGATGGGTGATACCAGCGGACTCGTCAACGAGCTGCGCACCTGGGTGGCGGAGCACCTGGGCGCCATCGCCAAGCCCGACGAGATCCGCTTCGCCGACAACCTGCCGAAGACCCGTTCCGGCAAGATCATGCGGCGGCTGCTGCGCGCGATCGCCCGCGGTGAGGAGATCGCGCAGGATGTCTCGACACTGGAGAATCCTGCGATTCTCGATCAGCTGCGTGGGGTCGACACGGCCGCCGCCCAGGATGGACCGAGCAAATCCGCACCTTCCCGGCCGGCAAAGCCGGCGCCCTCCGCCACGAGCACCAGAAACAGAACCGGAGTTGCCGCCGGAAAGCCGGCACCCCGGGCAGCGCGCGCCAAGCGGGCCGCGTCGCGCAAGCGCGCGAAGACAACATCGGTGGCTGGAAAGTCCGGAGCCAAAGCGAAAGCACGCGCTGCGGCGAAGGGGAAAGCCGCGGCCGCCAAGCGCGACGCGAAGCGCAAAGCGACAGGCTCCAGGACGGCAGCACGCCGCGCTCCGGTGAAGCGAGTCGCGAGATCCAAGTCGGCGCGCCGCAAGGCGCGCGCAAAGCGTTGACAGCCGCCCGGGTCGCAGCCTTGCGGGTCCGCATCCACGTGGCCCTCGTGGCCCCGTAGCCTCCTGGCCCGTAGCCTCGCAGTCTCGTGGTCTCAGCTTCGCGGCCCTGCCGCCGCGGGCATGATCAGTCGTCGCTGCGCGGCACGCGCGCGCTGACTTCCGTTGCAATGCCGACGGGATCAGCGCCTGTCACCGGGTAGGATTTCGACCACAGTACCGAGCCGTCATCCACCTCGAGGATTTTGACGGTGAGCTGCTGATCGGGCGCGCTGCCGCCCACGGCGCCATAGACGACGTAGCGGGAGCCGTGAGCGCGTCCCTGCGTCAAAGCAGCCGAGGCATCGAAAGCCGGCAACGGCTGTCCGGCCAGCGCCACGTGGCCGTGACGCAGGATGGCGAGTCGCCCATAGAGTTGGGTGAAAACGGACCCTGCAAGCTTCTGCGCGGCAGCGTCGGCTGCAGGCGCCACGAACGGAATGGCCAGCACCGGAGCGTTGGTGGACGAATCGTCGCCGGAATCTCCGGGAACATCCTTCGCGATTTGGGTGGCGAGTTGCGCCAGGTCTGCCGGCGTCCAATTGCCGGGGTGGCTCTGCGAGAGTTGCCGCAGCTTCGCGACCTGCGCGGCCGAGATCCGCGGAGTGTCCGCAGTATCGCGATCGTGCGAGGAGGTGCAGCCGCGCGACATCAACAGGATTGCGACCCAACAGTAGACGCCGATCCTCACCCACTTCGGGAAGCGGCTGAAGGCAACCCACGCCGAGTGCAGCGCCCAGCCCATGACCTGAAACCAGAAGCGGATCCTCTGTCCCGGCTCCTCGCGGGGGAATTCAGGAAATTCGCCGCCGCGCCGCGGCGGCGGCGTGCCGCCGGAGGATGGCGGCTCCGGCCCACGCGAAGCCGGCTTTGCCGCTGCCGGCGCCGGTGTCGCTGGCTTCGTGGCCTCTCCGGATACGAGCCTCCGGCAGAGCGCCTCCAGCGCCGCGTTCGGCTGCCCGTCTGGAACCTTGAGCCACTGCACGGCGCGAAATCTCTCGGGAACCCGGGCGCCGGCTTCCACGGCCCCGTCGATGACGATGGGCAGCAGGAATACGTGGTCATCGGCCATGTCGAGCGTCCGCTCGACGGCCAGGCGCCACTCACGGCGGAAGTACCCTTCGTGGCGGGCCTCCGTATGCGCCGAGATGACGGGCATGAAGTAGTCGCACTCGCGGATCTGCCGGCGAATCTTCTGATCCCAGGCGTCGCCGCCGATCAGATTGCTCTCGTCGTACCACACCTCCATCCCGAATCCCGGCAGCGCGTCGCGGATGAGCTGTGCCGCCCGCCGATCCTCCGAGGCATAGCTGAGGAAGACCGTCGGCCGCCGAATGGCGGATGATTGAGGCTCGTCCGCTGACATCAGTTTTGCAGGCTCGGACTACTTGCCCGACGCTCTTTCGTCCGTACGGACGTAGCGCCGCTCTCCGCTTGCACGGTCGTAATGGACCTCCATTATCTCACCTGTCGCGGGGTCTTCGAAGCGCTCGCCGGTGCGCTCCCAATGAGCTCCGGCGGGGGGCGCATTACGATAGCGCCAGCGCTCGAATGCCGTGCCCAGGATGATCGCCGTGCCAGTGCAGATCAGATAAATGCGCGGTCCCAGGGGGACGCCGGCGCGGGCCAGGAGTGCGCCTGCCGCAACGGTAATGACGCCCAATGCGAGGACCATCGCCCGCAGCATCACCCGTTCGCTTTTTCCAGCACGACGGCCGTCCCGTACGCGACGATCTCGCTCATGGTCTGGCCGATTTCGGCCGAGTCGAACCGCATCATGACGATGGCGTTGGCCTGCATGAGCGTCGCATTCTTGACCATGCGATCGACCGCATGACGCCGCGCCTCTTCGAGAAGTTGCGTGTATTCGGTGATCTCGCCGCCGGCGAGGGAGCGCAACCCCGCCATGATGTTGCCTCCGAGCCCGCGGCTGCGCACCACGACACCGAACACCTGACCTTTGACGTCTCTGACGCGATAGCCGGGGACGTTCTCCGTCGTGACGACCAGCATGGCTTTCTATACCCCTTCTTGCATGGCCGACCCGGCCGTCGGCTCGAAGTATAACTGGGCAGCCGGGGCCCGGTCCGGGGGATCACTGCGCCTGAGCCATGACGGCGCAGAGCCCGTTCCCACCGCGTCGCGCCGGACGATACCCGGAAACTCCGTAAATCTGCACAAACGCGTGCCAAATGGCCTCTGGTCCCACCGCAAAGCGCGGGGCTACGCTGGCCGCCGTCGCTACTCGAGGAGTGTCGCAGATGGCTCGCAAGAAGACCCGCTCGCCGGCGCCGATGTCGCCCCAGGCGCGCTATGAGTTCGCCGTGGCCTATCTCAACGCGATGCTGGAGGACGCCAGCCCGGAGGAGTTGGCGGCTGCGCTCGGTCGCATCGCGCAGGCCTCCGGCGGCCCTAAGTTGGCGGAGAAAGTGGAGCTCAGCGCGGGCTCGCTTTATCGCACGTTATGTCGGCGCGGGAATCCGGAGCTGCGGAGCGCGACCAGCCTGCTGAAGGCCATGGGCATGCGCCTGGTCCTGCAACCGGTGACTCGGCACGGAACTTGCGTCGCCCCTCGTGCCGGAAGAGATTGAGAGAGACAGTCATGGGTGAGGTCATACACGTGGCCTTCGGCACGGAGCGCGAGTGGGAGCAGACCCGGTCGAAGACCGTCGACGGTCTGGTCGCCATAGGCTCGCTGTTCGGCGACGATGAGGCCCTGATGCGTGCCAAGGCGGACTGTGTTTACCAGATTCTGCGTCAGATAGTAGAGGAAGTCCCGACCGTTCAGATCACCACGAAGCTGCCCGAAAATCTGTCGAGCGAGCAGCTCGACCTGCTGACCGGCGCCATCAAGGAGGCGGCGCTCAAGGGTATCGAGATTGCCATGACGCACTCCGTGCAGGTGCTGATGGCATCGATCTACGACCTCTGCACGTCCAAGCTGCACGCCCGGCCTTCCTGATTCATTTGCCTGCTGTTAACGTTAACGAGTAGCGCACGGTTACTTCGTTGCCTACCCACTCGGTCGACTGCCACTGTCCCTGACCGACGCCGAAGTCCAGACGCCGCAGCGTCGTCTGACCGGAAAGATAACCTACCGAGTGCCCCTGCGCCGTTGCGGTCCGCCAGGTGAAGGGGATCGTCATATTGCGTGTCACACCGTGCAGGGTGAGGAAGCCAACCGCCTGGTAGCCCACGGCGGTCTTCTCGATGCGGCTCGAGGTGAAGCGCGATTGCGGATGCTGTGCGACGCCGAAGAAATCGTCGCCTGCAAGGACTGAGTTACGCTGTTGGTCTCCGGTATCGAACGAGCGCATGTCGACGACGACATCGAGCTTGCCGGCGGCCGGATCGAAACTGACAGCGAACGATTTGAACCGTCCTTGATTGTCGGCGCCGGCCTGGACGAACGTGCAGCTCAATGAGCTCTGCGCCGCCAGCAGCGTATAGGCCGGGTCGGCCGCGCGCGCGGCTGGGGGCGCCAGCAGCGTTCCCGCGAGCACCGCGAGCGTGATCCGGCCGAAAGGCAGCATTCGCCGCAGCGTATCGTCCTTCAGCACGAAGTGATGCTTGAGCGCACCCGCGATGTGCAGCGCCACCGTCACCGCCAGCGTGATTGCGAGCACGGCGTGGGTCCTCACCAGGGCGTTGTAGAGCGTCTGGCTCTTCGGGACGAGATCGGGGAGTTGCAGGACGTTGAACCAGCTGACCGGGAAGCCCCGCGCCGAGGACATGGTCCAGCCGGTGAGCGGCATGGCGAACAGCAGGACGTACAGCGCCGCGTGCGTGAACTGCGCGAGAAAGCGCTCGCGAGGCTTGAGGTTGGACGGCAGCGGCGGGGTGGGGTTGAGCCAGCGCCAGAGCAGCCGCAGCGTGGCGAGCCCGAGAATGGTGATGCCCACGGACTTGTGCCGTGCCAGAACCGCCAGCTTCTCGATTCCGAGCGGCAGCATGAGCCCGGTCAGGCCGAGCGCAGCTTGCAGGGCGATGAGCGCGACGATCAGCCAGTGCAGGAGCTGTGACAGCGAGCCCCACCGCTCGCGCGTGTTTCGGATGGACATGCCGGAAGCTTAAGCGGGCGGCCAGGAGTTGCAACAGAGGCCGTCGCGCGCAACCCATTACCGCACCGCACCGCACTGGCACCGGACCGCACCTGTCCGGCGGCGGCAGATCACCTGGCGCGCCGGTCCTCGAGGAGGAGCAGCGCAGTGCCCTCGGGCGCCGCCAGCACTGCGTTGGCCCTCGGGTCGAGTCCCCGCGGTGGCGGCTCCAGCTGCGCGGTGCCGAGCTCGTGCAGGCGCGCAATCCGAGCCGGCATGTCCGGGTCGCGGAAGACGAGAAGCGGATCCGCGGAAAATCGCGGGCGGTGCAGCGCGAGGTCGAGGCCCGTGCCTCGCAGCGGCACATGCGGGAAGGGCTCGGCCTCCTCATCGGCCGCGCCGATCCCCAGCGCCTGCCAAAACGTGCGGACCGGCTCGAAGTCCGCGGCGGGCAGGCTCAGCCAGCCGAATGACCCACACCTGGACGTCTCGAGGGCGGAGCGCTCCGCTGGCGAATAGGTCCGTGCCTCGAGCAGCCTCACCGGCTGGCCGGCCGGATCGCGAAAGGCTACCTCGTTGAACACCTCGCTTCCGACGTTGACCCGCGACAGCTCCACGCCTGCGCGCTCGAGCGTGGCCAGATGAGAGGCCACTCCCGGCCGAACGAAAGTCAGCGCGGGAGAGTCGAGACGCGTCTGATGCAAGCCGAGATACACGGTGCCATCCGTGAGTACGCCGTAGGGATGCGGCCAGGTATCGCCGGTCTGCGCCTGCGTGAACCCGAGGCGCTCGTAGAACTCTACGGACGCGCGGATATCCTGCGTCTGGATCCCGATCTCGAGAAAACGTCCCAGCATACGGGGATCTTCAGCCGATCACCCCGTGCTGGCCGCCTGAAGCGCCGTAGGCGACCTCGGGCCAATCGGACGATATCCACCCCTGGCAGTGCCGTGCGATGTGCGCGGCCAGGAACCGCGCGTGCTCGGGGCGCGCGTTGAGTGCGGGCACGTATTCGAAATGCTGACCGCCGGCGCCCAGGAACCTGTCGCGGTTCTCGATGGCGATTTCCTCCAGCGTCTCGAGACAATCGACCGCGAATCCCGGGCAGATCACCGTCACGTCGCGCACCCCCCGTCCGGGCAGCTGCGTCAGTACCTCGCTGGTATAGGGCTTCAGCCAGCCGGCTGGCCCGAAGCGCGACTGGAAGCTGACGCTCCACTCGCCGTCGCGCAGCATCAGCTCTTCGGCGAGCAGCCGCGCGGTTTTCTGACACTTGCAGAAATAAGGGTCGCCACTGTGGAAATTGCGCTCCGGGATGCCGTGGAAGGAAATCAACAGGTGCCGCGTGCGGCCGTGCGCCTGCCAATGCTCGAGCACGCTCGTGCGCAGGGTGTCGATGTATTCGGGCTGGTCGTGGTATTCCGCGACGAAGCGCAGCTCCGGCAGCCAGCGCCAGCGCCTGAGCTCGGCGGTCACGCGGTCGTAGACCGCGCCGGTCGTTGCGCCGCAGTACTGCGGGAAGAGCGGCAGCACCAGCATGCGCTGGGCCCCCGATTCGCGCAGGCGGGCGAGAGCCTGCGGCACGGCGGGTTCGCCGTAGAGCATGCCGAGCTCCGCCGAGAACGGCGCCAGCATGCGTTGCGCCAGGGTCCCCATGAGCTCGGCGCGAAGGCGCTCCGAGAAGTCGAGCAGCGGCGAGCCGGCCTGCGACCAGATCCGGCGGTACTTGTGCGCGACGCGAGCCGGCCGGAACGGCAGGATGAAGCCATAGAGAATCGGCAGCCACAGCGCCCGCGGCAGCTCCACCACCCGCGGGTCGGACAGCATCCGCGCCAGAAACCGCCGCACGGCCCGTGGCTCCGGCGCCGAGGGCGTGCCGGAATTGACGAGCAGGATGCCGATCCGCTCGGCGGAATCCCGGTGGAAGTCTGGGGAGCTGACGTAGCGCATGCCGATCCTGAGTCTTATACCGCGCTCACAGCCCCGTGCACAGGTACTTGAGCTCGGTGTAGTCCAGGATGCCGTATTTCGAGCCTTCGCGGCCCATGCCGGACTCCTTGACGCCGCCGAAGGGGGCCACCTCGGTGGAGATGATGCCCGTGTTGAGGCCGACGATGCCGTACTCCAGGGCCTCGCCCACCCGCCAGGAGCGCGCAAGGTCGCGCGTGTAGAAATAGGCCGCCAGGCCGAATTCGGTGTCGTTCGCCATGCGGATGGCATCCGCCTCGGTCGCGAAGCGGAAGAGCGGCGCCACGGGTCCGAACGTCTCCTCCCGCGCCACCAACATCTCCGCGGTGGCATCGGTGATCACGGTAGGCTGGAAGAACGTGCCGCCGAGCGCGTGACGCTTGCCGCCATGCACCACGCGTGCGCCTTTTTGCACGGCATCGGCGATGTGCTGCTCGACTTTGATGAGCGCGTTGCGGTCGATCAGCGGTCCCTGGTCGGTCGGTGCTTCCAGCCCGTTGCCGATGCGCAGCCTCGCGACGGCATCCACCAGCTTGCGCGTGAATGCCTCGTAGACCCCGTTCTGCACCAGCAGCCGATTGGCGCACACGCACGTCTGGCCGGTGTTACGGTACTTGCTCGCGATGGCGCCCGCCACCGCGGCATCCAGGTCGGCATCGTCGAACACGATGAAGGGCGCATTGCCTCCGAGCTCCAGGGACAGCTTCTTCAGCGTGCCCGCGCACTGCGCCATCAGGCGCTTGCCGACTGCCGTGGAGCCGGTGAAGGTGAGCTTGCGCACCACGGGGTTGGAAGTCATCTCGCCGCCGATCTCGGCGGCATCGTGGCCCGTCACGACGTTGAGGACGCCGGGCGGTAGGCCGGCGCGCCCGGCGAGCTCCGCCATCGCGAGCGCCGAGTAAGGAGTCTGCAGCGCCGGCTTGCAGACGAAGGTGCAGCCGGCGGCGAGCGCCGGCCCGGCCTTGCGGGTGATCATCGCCGCGGGAAAGTTCCACGGCGTGATCGCCGCCACCACGCCGACAGGCTGACGCAGCACGAGGATGCGCTTGTCGCTCTGATGGCCGGGAATCACGTCGCCATAGAGCCGTTTGCCTTCCTCCGCGAACCACTCGATGAAGGCGGCGGCATACGCGATCTCGCCCTTCGACTCCGCGAGGGGCTTGCCCTGTTCCGCGGTCATGAGCGCGGCGAGGTCGTCCTGATTTGTCATCATCAGCTCGTACCAACGCCGCAGCACCGCCGCGCGCTCCTTGGCGGACTTTGCAGCCCACGCGGGAAACGCCTTTTTCGCCGCCTCGATGGCACGCCGGGTCTCGGCTGCTCCCATGTCAGGTACGGTACCGAGCCGCTCACCCGTTGCCGGATTGAGGACCTCGCGGCTCGCGCGGCCGTCGGCGTCCGCCCAGGCGCCGTCGACGTACGCCTGCTGGCGCAGCAGCGCGGGATCTTTCAATTTCAACATCACTCGCTGTCCTCGCCCTCGTCCGCACGCGCCCGGTCCTCACCGGCCAGCCGGCGCGCGAGAAACTCCAGCGTGCGTCGGCGGGCGAGAGCCGCGGCGGCAGCGTCGTAGGTCGGCCGCTGATCGCAGTTGAAACCGTGACCCGCACCGTCGTAAACGTAGAACATTCCCTGCGGGTGCGCGGCTTTCAGCCGCTCGACCTGATCCGGCGGGATGCTCTTGTCGGCGGAGCCGAAGTGATACATGACCGGGCACTTCGGCGTCTTGCTGGTATCGCGGGGGTTGCCGTAATAGACGACTGCGCAGGCGATGGGCAGCTCGCAGGCCGCGCGATAGGAAAGCGCGCCGCCCCAGCAGTAGCCCATGGTGCCTACGCGGCCGGAATGCCTGACGACCGCGACGGCCGCCGCCATGTCCTTCAGCACCTCGTCGGGCTTCAGCTGCTGCATATAACCCCGCGCCACGTCGCGGTCGGCATCGCCGTAGCCAAGCTCGATGCCGCGGCGGATGCGATCGAACAGCGCCGGCGCGATGGCGGTATAGCCCTCCGCTGCGAAGCCGTCGGTCACGGCGCGGATGTGGCTGTTGACGCCGAAGATCTCCTGCAGCACCACGACGGCGCCGCGCGGGCGGCCCGGCGGGGCTGCGAGATAGGCCTGAAACTCATGGCCGTCGCGGGCCATGAGGGTGGTGAAGTCGCCCATGTCGGAGGACCTTCTTCGGATGGTGCGGATCGGGTCGAACAGAATACCGCCCGCAGCCGGGGCAGTGCCAGTGTGTCTCCTTCCAGCGAACACTTGGCCGCGACCGGGCGGGCGATGGTAGCGTAGGCGGATCGGGCAACCTCCCCGGCCTCGGGGACATGTCCACTGGAGGCTTCATGCTCGTCGGCACAACAGTGCGGCGCGTCGCCATCGTGGGCGGCGTGCGCATCCCGTTCGCGAGGGCGCACACCGCATATGCCGCGGTCGGCAACCAGGACATGCTCACTGCGGTATTCCGCGCCGCGGTGGAGCGCTACGGCCTGACCGGAGCTCGGCTGGGAGATGTCGCCGCCGGCGCCGTCATCAAGCATTCACGCGACTACAATCTCACGCGGGAGTGCGTGCTGGCCTCCGGCCTCGACCCGCAGACGCCCGGCCTCGACCTGCAGCGCGCCTGCGGCACCAGTCTCGAGGCGGCTATCGCGATCGCCAACAAGATAGCGCTCGGTCAGATCGATTGCGGCATTGCCGGCGGTGTCGACACCATCAGCGACCCCCCGGTGGTCTACCCGCGCGCCTACCAACAGCTGCTGCTTGCGAGCGCCCGCGGCAAGAGCCTCGGTCAGCGCCTGGCGCCATGGCTGGGATTGCGGCCGCGCCATTTCAAACCCGTGCTGCCCGCCGTCGTTGAGCCGCGCACGGGCCTTTCCATGGGCCAGAGCGCGGAGCTCATGGCGCAGCGCTGGCACATTGGACGCGAGGAGCAGGACCGGCTCGCCTACGAGAGTCACATGAAGGCCGCGGCCGCGTGGCGTGACGGCTTCTACGACGACCTGGTCGTGCCCTACCTGGGCCTGAAGACCGACAACAACATCCGCCCCGATACCTCGCCCGAGAAGCTCTCCAGACTGCGGGCGAGCTTCGACCCTCGCGACGGCACGCTCACCGCGGGCAACAGCACCCCGCTGACCGACGGCGCGAGCGCCGTCGTGTTGGCTTCGGAGGAGTGGGCGTCCCGCCGGAACCTTCCGGTGCTCGCCTGGCTGCGCTACGGCAAGGTGTGGGCGGTCGATTTCGCGAGCGGCAAGGAAGGCCTGCTGATGGCACCTGCCTATGCGGTGCCGGCGATGCTGCACGATGCGGGCCTGGCGCTGCAGGATTTCGACTACTACGAGATCCACGAGGCGTTCGCCGCCCAGGTGCTGTGCACCCTCGCGGCCTGGCAGTCAGCGGAGTTCTGCCGCGAGGCGCTCGGCCTCGAGACACCGCTCGGCGCCATCGATCGCGGGCGCCTGAACGTCAAGGGCGGCAGTGTCGCCATCGGCCATCCCTTCGCCGCTACCGGCACCCGGATCGTCGCCACCCTGGCGAAACTCCTCGCCGGCGACCCCGGCGCCAGGCGGGGCCTGATCTCCGTGTGCACCGCGGGTGGGATGGGCGTCACGGCCATCGTGGAGCGCTGACAGCGCGCGCCACGGTAGGGGCTATACTCAGGCGGAACCGGGGCGCCTCCGCCGGGACGCGTGCCGTGAAGAAAACCAGAGACGTGCGCGAGCACGCGTTGCGGGAGTCGGAGCCATGCGAAGAGTATCGGCCTGCTCAGGGCTTGCGATGGCGGTGTTGTCGGGGACAGTCGCGCGCGCGGCGCCGGGGATCTCCGTTGCGGCATTGGCTGCGCTGCCGCAGGTCAGCGATATCGAGTTGAGCCCCGATGCGCAGCTCGTCGCCTGGTGCGATCACTCCGGACCGGACGCCAAGGTGGTGATCTTCGACCTCGCCGCGAAGGCATTCCGGCGGACTCTGAGTGGATTGAACAAGCGCGTGACCCTCATCAAGCTTCGGGGAGATGATGACTCGCTCTCCCAGTCCGACACGCGGCTCACGGTGCTGCAGGATACCGAGCGGTTCCTACATGAGTACCTGAATTAACGTCGCGCGGCATGCGGTAGAGATCACAGCAAATGGACGGCAATCCTTTCGACGAGACTACGACGCTGCGCTCAGACGTGGGCGCGCTGCTCGCGGAGATGCCGCTTTTCAGCGGCCTGGACGCCGGGCTGCTGCGCGAGATCGCCTCGGTCGCCGAATGGCTGTCCCTGCCGGGCGGCGCGAAGCTCTTCTCGGCCGGCGATGCGCCCGATGCTCTCTACGTGGTGCTGAGCGGCTGCCTCGGAGCGTTCTCCGGGGATCCGGCGCGGCGGCGCTTCCTCGCACGCATTGCGGCTGGCGACATGGTCGGGGAGATGGGATTGATCTCGGGCCGGCCGCGCAGCGCGGACGTCGTCGCATTGCGCGACACCGAGGTCGCGCGGATCTCGGCCAACGCGTTCAACGAGGTTCTCCGCGGCCAGCCGGAGGCGATGCTGCGTATTGCGCGCCTGACCGTCGATCGGCTGGCGCAATCGCAGTCCCCGCTGGCGGCGGCCCACGGCCGTGGTGCGTGCACTTTTACCGTTCTGCCGCAGAGCATGGAAGTCGACTTCGGCGGCTTCGCGAGCAGGCTCGTCAAGGCGCTCGCGGAGTTCGGGCGCGCCGAGCTCGTCTGGAGCGTGCGTGCCAAGACCCACACCAGCCAGTGGTTCAATAACATCGAGGCCGCGAACGACTACGTCGTATACGTCGCCGATCCGACACCGGACCGCTGGACCAAGCTCTGCGTGCGGCAGGCGGACGCGCTGCTGCTCCTCGCGCGCGCGGAAAGCCCGGCTGGCAGCTGGACCGCTCTGCGCTGGCCGCACGATCACAGTATGGCGCCGCAGCGCTCCGAGCTCGTCCTACTGCACGACAGCAGGCTCGAGACCGGCGCCGCGGCGCGCTGGCTCGCGGACCTGCCGGAAGTGCCCCATCACCATGTCCAACATCCCGGGGACTATTCGCGGCTCGCGCGCGTATTGACGGGGCGGGGTGTCGGGCTGGTGCTGTCAGGAGGAGGAGCGCGGGGCTTTGCGCACATCGGAGTGGTCAAGGCACTGCGCGAGGCCGGGATTCCGGTCGATCTCGTGGGCGGCACCAGCATGGGCGCCATCCTCGGCGCCGGCGTCGCGCTGCGCTGGAGCATCGATGAGCTCAAGGAGCGCTTCCGGCGCGCCTTCGTCGATTCGCGGCCGCTGCGCGACTACACGCTGCCCTTCGTGTCGCTGGTTTCCGGCCGCAAGGTCAGCACGCGGCTGTACGAGGCGTTCGGCGACCTCGCGATCGAGGATCTGCCGCTCGATTTCTTCTGCGTGTCATCCAATCTCACCACCGGCCAGACGATGGTGCATCGCCGGGGCCTGTTGTGGCGCTGGCTGCGCGCCTCGGTCGCCGTGCCCGGCGTCCTGCCGCCCGTTCTGCACCGGGGCGAGGTGTTGGTAGACGGCGGCGCAATGAACAACCTGCCCGTCGATGCGATGCTCGAGCTCGGGCGCGGGCCGGTGATCGGGTGCGATGTCGGTGCCGACCGTGCTTTCACAGCGAGCACCGACGAGATCGACGTCCCTTTGCCCTGGCAGCTGCTGCGCTGGATCAAAGTGCGGCGCCAATGTCCCACCATTTTCCAGATCCTGTGGCGCGCCGGCATGGTCAACAGCAACGCGAGCACCGTCGCCCACCGGGCACAGTCGGACCTCATTCTCCAGCCCCCGCTCGCCGCCGTCGACATGCTCAACTGGACCGCGTTCGACCGCGCCATCCTGGCGGGTTACGAGTATGCCAGCAAGAGGCTGGCAGAGCTGCCGGCGGACTCGCCGCTCTTGCGTTGCGCAACGGCCGATTGATACGCGAACCCGACGAGCGCCACAAGGAGCTCTAACGCCCCGTCACCCGCTCTAACGCCGCGTTTTTGAATAAACGCGCACGCAAACCGGATGGGCAGATCACCGTCTGTTGATTACGCTGATTGCCACGTACGGGGCGCTTTGGTGTGGGCTCAAGGCTAGAATGAGAGGGACGGCGTCGATGGCCACCGCAATGATTTACGACACGCTGAAGCTGGCGGAACAACTCGAGCACGAGGCGGGCTTCGACGCTGCGCGCGCCAAGGCGATGGCCCGCATTCTGGCTGAAAACGCTGGTGGGAACCTCGTCACCCGCGAAGATCTCGGCGGCACCAAGGGGGAACTGCAAACGGCAATTCACGCTGTGCGAGGCGAGCTTCACGCCGTGCAAGGTGATGTCCAGGCCTTGAAAGGCGATGTCCAGGCCTTGAAAGGCGATGTCCAGGCCTTGAAAGGTGATGTCCAGGCCTTGAAAGGTGATGTCCAGGGCTTGAAAGGCGATGTCCAGGGCTTGAAAGGCGATGTCCGCGTGCTGTTCTGGATGAGCGGTACAACGCTTGCAGGCGTGGCCAGCCTTCTCGGTATCGCCATCACCATCGCGCTGCATCTGATGCGCCTCGAATGAAGCCCGGGCCTGGTCGCGCCCAGCGCAATCTCGAGCGCGCGGGAGCGGACGTCAGTCTATGCGTGCCGGCGCCAGGCGCGGCGAAAGCAGGTGGATGGCGAGGAGCGCGAGCAGATAGGCGCAGCCCGCGAACACGAACAGCGGCTTGAATGTGCCGAGCCGGTCGAGCACCCAGCCGGCGTACTTGGCAAGCACCATGCCGCCGATCGCGCCGGCGGTACCGCCGATGCCGATCAGCGAGCCAACCGCCCGCCGTGGAAAGACGTCGGAGGGCAGGGTGAAGAGATTGCAGGAGAAGCCCTGGTGCGCCGCGGCGGCGAGGCCCACGATCGCGACCGCTCCCCAGAGACTGTTGACATAGGCGACCCCGAAGACCGGCAGGACCAACAGCGCGCAGACCAGCATGGCGGACTTGCGCGAGGTATTGAGCGAGTAGCCTGCATGCAGCATTCGTGAGGACATCCAGCCGCCCGCAATACTGCCGAGATCGGACACCACGTAAACGGCGACGAGCGGCGGGCCGAAGGTCTTCAAATCGAGGTGATGGCGCTTGACCAGGAAGTCGGGCAGCCAGAAGAGCCACATCCACCAAACCGGGTCGATGAGGAATTTACCGAGCGCGTACGCCCACGTCTCGCGCACGGTCAGAAGCTTCAGCCAGGGGAGCGACACCACCGGATCGGGCGGATCGCTCTCGATGAGAGCGAGCTCGGGGGCCCCGAGTCGTGAGTGCTGGCGCGGCGGGCGGTAGACGGCCAGCCACACGACCAGCCATATCACGGTGAAGCTGCCCGTGATCAGAAAGGCCGCG